>Ga0315914_1000136_pt1 | contig 68764 bp, 39 predicted proteins | sample MpolenodulesMG_FD_203920 | JGI IMG/M metagenome (GOLD analysis project Ga0315914, IMG submission 203920) | Medicago polymorpha root nodule microbial communities from Los Angeles, California, United States - elongated nodules | ecosystem: Host-associated > Plants > Roots > Nodule | place: USA...
GAACAAGAAATATTACGGGTAAATTTTGAATAAAAAATTAGCAGGGATCAGATAAGAAAATTAATTGAGAAATTTCAAACTTACAGATCTGGGTTTGGAGCAAGAATGAATCTCCTTCGTTGTATTCAGGTCAGAATTTGTTGGAGCAATTTAGGGAGAGACGCCGTCGCCAGAGGGTTGAGGGAGCGATGGAGAGATCCGTCGCCCGAGAATGGGTAGAGAGATGGAGAGATGGAGCCGTCGGAGAGAGGGTTGAGATGGAGCCGTCAGAGAGAAATGGAGAGAGGGCTGGTGGCCGTCGGAGCAAAAGGCAGAGAGAGATGGAGAACGCGATCGTCGCGTGGAGAGAGACGAGAGACAGAGTTGAAACTGTGATTTTTTTTCCTTTTTTTTTCAATTAGCTAGATCTATTTTTTAATCATTTTTTATTGCCATGTCATGGGTGGTATAAGAGGGTGTATGGCATTGGTGTGTACATGTATCTTTTTCCCAACCCAATTAACAATGAAAATGTTTGAGTCGAATGACATGTTTATAATAGGGAACTCATCGACATGCCAATCCAACCCATTGATGTATCATTTTTTTTTTCTTTCAATTATTTATACATGTATTATAATTTGCTTATGTTTGCTTATGAGTATATTATTTTGTTCGGATTTATGCTTGAAATTTTATTGCTTTTTATGGTTCTCCCATAAAAACTATTGATCAGGCTAAACACTAAGCTTGATCAAACTCAACCAAGAAGAAGCTCTACTAAATTTTGCCAACTAAACTTACAGATAGAAATTAGTAATTCCGGGCAATGATATGGTCACACTACATAGAAGATATGAGGTGATAAGAGCTCTAGTAATTCAAGCAAATCGTCTTCTAAACATGAATACTATACTACTATCAATATAATTTTACACTATTACTCTATTCCTCGTTGATAGCCCCATTACAAACGTGAGCCACGAATGTATACATCAGGTTGAACTTTAAAAAAAGTAATAAAGGACAATTGCACCAAACAGAAAGAAAAAAAAAGCAGTATTACCTAACTTTTCCAAACAAAAAGTACTGTATACATGTTATAGCACTTTATTTATATATAAACAATTTGTCCTCTCAAGCATATATTTGGTTCCACCTCTAAGGGGCTAAAATTAATTCAGGAGATGTAAATTTATTTTGGTATATCTCGTTGTTTTTGAGTGATATTGATTGTTTCAAAAATTATTTTTACTTGAAGTTAGACATATCAACTTTTGATTTTAATTTTTTTTTAAAAAGTCAAAATGATATATATTAACAAAAAATTCGGCTCCCTAGCACAAGGAGTGCAAAGAGAAGAAGAACAAAGATACAAGAATCAGACATTGAAAGTCAAAAAAGTGGTAAACCATGATCAGTAAATCCTCAAACAAACAATTAAAGTTGATATTATCTTCTTTAAAAAAAAGTAGAGATTATCTAAATAGTAAATTTTACATAGAGATTACCTAACATTATTCTTTTGTTGACAGTTAAAGTTGAACACATATCTTATAAATTATGAATTAAGTTTTTATGATCCAATTCAATCTCTGTCGACACATTTACTCATCCATCCATATTATTTAGGAGAAACATACATTTTTCCACCTTGAGAGAGAGGGCGAAGAAAATTTCCAACAATTAATTAATTAATTAAAAAATAACAAGAGAGACTGAGAGAGGGAAGAAAAATCAAAGCCAACTATCTATTTTGATGTAACAAAAAAGTCAAGTATTTATTTCACGTTTCTAGAAAGAAAATGAAAAAAATGTGAGTTAGGCCCCTAGAAGAACACACACACCTGCAATTAGTTTTCCAATCTCGTACATACAAAAAAACACACACACCTGCCATTAATTATAATCCGACGTGTCGGTTCCAGATGGATCAAGTATTAAATTATAATTATAATAATAGGGAAAAGAGAATGGGTCTTAAAAAACGAGAAGGAAGGAAGGGTCAAAGTCAATGAGTTGAAGTCCTCACAAGGCTGCTGCTCTGCTCTAGAACCAATGCCCATACCCTTTAAATTACAACATCCATCATTTCTCACTCACTGTTTCTTTTAAATCTCATAAAAACTTTATACCTTCAATGAAACCAGAACAAGTTCCTCAGGTTCAAGGTAGCTTTGTTGATCTACAGATCAACAACAATAATACCAAAGAGATCAATAAGAAGAAAAACAATAACAAGTTAAATTTTCCTAAATTTAGTTGTTTCAGAATCCAACATGATGCTACAGGGGATGGTTTTGATATTGAGGTTTTTGATGCTTCTGGTCATCCTTCTAACCCCACTCACTTGATCATTATGGTTAATGGTCTCATTGGCAGGTTTGGTTTGTTGATCCAATATGAGTTTTAATAACTTACTTGGCTATTATTAACAATGTCTCTTTATTGTATTGTATTGCAGTGCTCATAATTGGAAATATGCTGCAAAGCAGTTTCTCAAAAGGTACCCCTATGATGTTATTGTACATTGTAAGTCCCTTAAATCCTAACACCTTCCTTCTTTTTCTTCCTTAGTAGCTTTCTAAAGACTATTATCATCATCAGTTTCATGTTTATTACTATTAGATCAGTCTAAGTAATCTTACCTTTTCAATTAATTACTATATGTAAATTGACTAATGCAATGCTTAAATGTTGGTTTTTAAATTTGTAAGATTGTAGAATTATTACATGCGTTAAGGTATTGATCCTAGTTTCACCTGTCTCTATGTCTTGTGGTCCCAAATTTTTTTGGGGTATACAGTTCTTGCTTGGTATTCTATTCTATTACAAAGGGTGAAACCTTGGTGCTGTGGTTGGTTCGCAAGTGTATGCTTGGTTTCATTTTTGGAGAAGACAAAATTGATTTTAAAGATGTACAATTGATTTTCACATGTTTAGATGCTCTCAAGTATAATTGACTATAACATGAAGCCAGAATTTGGAGTTTTTGCATTTACGATCGATATTCAGCCTTGAATTTATTGTTCAACGCACTTTTACATGAATCTACCCAAACATAAATCACTTTACATTCAACTCAATTTTATTAAGAATCAATACTACAAACTCAATTCATTCAAAATCAATTTTTATCAACATAGGACCAATCAAACACCTAGTCATTGCATTTATATCATCATAGTGTGTGTGTGTGTGTGTATTTATTCTTCTGTTTTATTTTGATTTTTTGACAGTTAGTGAGGTTCTTCTTGTCTCTGAGATTTATTTCGGCAGTTTAGATTATTTTCATTCTTTCACAATCAAAGCAAAACTGGCTTCCATCATTTAATGTAATGCATTGCTATTTTGCATGCAGGCAGCGAATGTAATTCTTCAACATTGACATTTGATGGTGTTGATGTAACGGGAAATAGATTAGCAGAGGAGGTGTGTGATGTCTTTGGCATTTGACTCTAATCTTTGTAATTCTTTATTGCACTTGCAGTTCCTATTGGATTACGTTACAGTATTACTATTATTTTTGAATCTGTGTCTGTCTTAGGATATTGGATTGACTTCAACTCTATTGCATCAAATCCAGAAAGATAAAAGATATTTTTTCTCTCTCTTTTTTCTCAGGTTATATCAGTTATAAAACGACACCCAAGTGTTCGTAAAATTTCATTTATAGCTCATTCTTTAGGTGGCTTGATAGCAAGGTATGCAATAGCCAAGCTTTATGAGAGAGATATTTCTAAGGAACTATCTCAGGGGAATGTACATTGTGAGAGTCATATTTCCAATCAAGAATGTCATGTTAGAAAATATGAAGGAAAAATTGCAGGACTGGAGCCTATGAATTTTATTACGTCTGCATCGCCACACCTTGGATGTAGAGGGCATAAGCAGGTAATTCTTTTGGACATGTAGTATATCATGCTTTTTTTTTTATTAAATTTTGTGTGAGTTGTAGTTGTCTGATGAAACTTTACTGCAAATAATGTAATTTCTGTCTCCTTTACTATGGCTGATTACACTGCCACAAGTGATGGTAATTGGGAGTAATTAATAGGAGTTTGCAACACCATAGTGTAAAAAATTATGTATGTCATACTAATCTGTGTTGGTGAAAGCTTCATGACATGGTTTTGGAATTTCACGTATTTTAGGTTCCTTTGTTATGCGGATTACACTCTTTGGAGAAAACAGCATCTCGTCTTTCAAGGTTTCTTGGTAAAACAGGAAAGCACCTATTTTTAACTGATGGTAAGAATGAAAAACCTCCTCTTCTTCTCCAGATGGTCCGTGACTCCGAAGATATTAAATTCATGTAAGGTTTATTGTTTGGTTGGTTTGATTTTCGCAACTTGCTTATGGTTTAGAAACCGAATCATGAACAAACAACATATTATATGTCTTTCTCAACAGGTCTGCTTTACGGTCCTTCAAACGCCGCGTTGCCTATGCAAATATTCGTTATGACCGTATCCTTTTGTTTTAGTTCAGAAACATTAACCATTGCATATTCTATTATTATTGCAATTCCATTGTCTGTAAGTTTACATGAATAACTTGACTCCTAAATAGAGCTAGTTGGATGGAGCACATCATCTATAAGGAGTAGAAACGAGCTTCCAAAGGTAGACCGTCAAACCCATGCACCGTGATATGATATACTTAATTTATGTGAAACATATCTAACTAGATTTTTATTCAGCGCCGACATTTTAAAAGACACGAGAAATATCCACACATTGTAAATGTAGAGACAGCAAAACCCACTTCCGTTCTTCCAGAGGAAGTTCCACGTGAATCCAAAGTTAGTAGTGGATCTGGTAAAATTGACTTCGAAGGTATTTTATCTTTTTGAACAAATGGATTTCATCTCGTGTTTTACAATATCTAAAAAGTTCTAGGCATACCCACCTTGTTAATATGTGAGAAAAGATTCACCAAAGCTCAAAAGATAAGCACTTTTGCATGAAAAACTGATATGTGGAAGCTAATTTTAACTTATACTAGAATGAATAGTAGGTGTTTATAAAACTCAAAATTTTCCATAGGCATTTTTTAGAAAGTTTCTCAAACAAAAAGATTTAAGTTCAATGGACAACCCTCTAAAAAAAAGTTCAACGGACATACACTGTTAGTGTAAAATAATTTTACACTGACATTCAGTGAGAAACCACCATTTTTCCATGTCATACTACTTATTTTAAAATACCCTTATAATAGTGGAGTGATGTGGCAAAATAGTGAATTTTCATCAGACGTCAGTGAAAATCTGTCTGTTTTACACTGATTGTTTATATCCTTTAATTTAAATCCAATTTTTATATTCATAAATTGAGAGGCGTAATTTTTGTTTACACACCAAGGTACAATGTGGTACCTATGGGGGAATATTTGACCCGTGTTCCTTGAATTGGAAAAGACATATTTATAATACTACTATCCTCTGTGTATCCCTAATGATTAAGAACATTGAAAACAAGCCTGCATAATGCATATCATCTGCTTGTTTTTCAAATTACATTGTTTCTGCCTCTGGTTGAAGATGGAGAATTGATTTTTTGTATTTTGAATAGTTGCTAAAATTTATAACTGATGAGTGATGACAATACTCGCAGAGGAAATGATCAGAGGCTTAACAACAGTGAGTTGGGATCGAATTGATGTCAGCTTCAGTGGTAGTAGGCAGAAATATCTCGCACATAATGCAATTCAGGCAAGTTAGTTTCTGCTTCGTGAAAATATAGTGCATGTGTGAATAAAAGGTGAGTGAAATCATTGCGTGGCACTGATTTTAACAAAAGTTATAATTTGGAACTTCAATAAAATCATGGTGCTAGTGTGATTTCGTCGAACTCACCCTCATGCTTGAGTCATAAATTCTCTGTTTTGGAAATCTAGTGATAATAGCTTGCCCTGGGCCCTGGCATCTTATTATTTGCCCTAACTATTAACAATTATATATTCAATGCTTTGATTATATTTCAGGTTCAAACCTACCGAATTAATTCCGATGGAGTAGATGTGGTCCAACACATGATTGACGATTTTCAGTTATAGAACTTTCCTATATTACCCCTTTGTAACAAATAGGGTAAAGCCATTATTTTATCTTCTCAAGGGGTGACGGGCCGGGATGTTTGTGCATATTCCCACCAACTTACTTCGCCACTTTGTAGTGGCAAGGGGTTTGAGCAGCATGCAAGAAGTCTTAGATTCAAACTTCATCCCCTTCATTGTACACAAAAAAGATTTGCCATTGGAAGTTGAAAAAGGTATAGGCAAAGAAGCCAAGAAGTATTATAACACAAAAGAGGGCAGGATAAATTGATGAATACCACAGAGGATGCTTTTATGCTACCTATTCTACACGGCTGCATAGTTAAGTTTTTGAATTAGCTCTTGTTCTTTCTCATTTTTCCGAAAGAAATGAGAAGAATGGTGATTGTTTTTATTTAAAATTAACAAACATGCATGAGATTTGACATGTTTCCAAGTTTGCTTCAAATGGTGGAATTGCTACTGTGAATCTGTGATCAATGTAGAGATAAAAGGGAAATGAATGCTCTTCATTTTTTTCTCTTCATTACTAAAGTTTGGTTGTGATTTTGAATGTATAAATAACATTTGTACCCCTTATGGTCACACTCTAGTAATTATATTTTCTAAGCTATAACAATGAAAGAAATGTAGATTGTTTCCTTCTTAATTGTAATAGAACCAAAAAAAAATGGAGGGAAAAATAAAAAGAAATGGGTTAAGATAAAATGATCCCATGCCAGATAAAATGTCTAAGGCTATGACGGAAGAACGTAAGTGGTTGCACATACAAATAATTCCTCTTTTTTTAGATGCAAATAATTCATTGGGTTAAGATTTTCTGCAACTCTATCAAATCAAAACAACTACAGTTCATAATCACTTTTTAGTATATCTCTCGTCTTTTTTACCGACCTTTCTAGGGATCGAAGTCGTTTCTCAACAATAACAACGTATATGACATAAATACTACAAGTTGTTCTTAGAATTTGTGATCGAATCTCAGACCACCTCACAAAACCTGATCCAATGCCAGATAAAATGTCTAAGGCTACGACGGAAGAAGAACGTAAGTGGCTGCACATACAAATAATTCCTCTTTTTTTAGATGCAAATAATTCATTGGGTTAAGATTTTCTGGAACTCTATCAAATCAAAACAACTACGGTTCATAATCACTTTTTAGTATATCTCTCGTCTTTTTTACCGACCTTTCTAGGGATCGAAGTCGTTTCTCAACAATGACAACGTATATGACATAAATACTACAAGTTGTTCTTAGAATTTGTGATCAAATCTCAGACCACCTCAGACCACCTCACAAAACCTGTATATGATGCTTGTGATTGTTGTTAGAATTTGTGATTGAATAATTCAAAATATTATATAATGCCATAGACACCCCAAAAAAAATATTATAGACTCAAATAATTCAACATTGCAACTTAATTATAAAAAATAATAATACAACACCACAATAAAATGTCGCACTCATAGTCCGTAAGATCTAAATCAATTGACAATGCCGATATTGATAAATTGAACACTTTCATCCGAATTAAAACTTGATACCTTACCTTTGTGTATGTGAGATTTATATGGTACTTACAACTTCGTCTATTAAAAAAAGGTATCATACTCATAAACTTGTATCAAACTACATACATTATCCCACCAAATCATAAAAACTCGTATAAAAAGCTATTAAAAAAAAAGAGTTTTATAAGTTTCTAAAGTTGTTGAAAGTAAAACCATCAAAAAGAAAATTTCTTCAAAATTGGATAAAATTTAATTAATTTCTTCCGATTTTGTCTGATTTCAAAGAATTTACCACATGTTAATTCGAAATCCATATTTAAAAACGTGAAATCAAACAATATTACAAGATGCTCATGTCTTATTGTTTTAATGGAGTGTTTGGGAAGAATTACATTTTTGTAAACCAAGAAAGGAGGAGAGTGTGGCCATGGGATACGTTAATATGTCTCACAACTTATTAATTAATTATATACAGGAAATAACAGTGACGCATGATGTGGTAACAGCAAGCAACTGTGCATGGAATACTGTTGCAATAATACTTATTCTACCAGGACGCACGCTATTAAACTAGTTATATCCTAGAGATGAGATGACCCACCATTCCATTCCAACAATTTTGCGTACGAGGGGTTAATGAATGTTGAGCACGGAACGATACACATTAAATGTTTACTCTCCGTATCAAGTCTTCCAATACATCATCATTCTTCCAACTCCCACACACGTGTGTAATAACCACTTTATTGTAATTTTTGTTTCGACTCATGCTAACATGTGTCCTAAAACACAAGTCCTCGTGGTAAGCACAACAATACTAACTCTAGCAGTGATATGGTCTCCAAGGGAGTATATGTTTGCTAGTTTGTAAAAGTGATGCCTTTGGGAAGGAGCCTTATTCCGCTTTTATACTAGATGCGACCTAGTAAAAAGCAGAACGCCTCCTCTACGTGGGTTGCCATCTTCCTCTTTCTTAGGGTTGTGGACCGGAGCCGTTACCTTTTTACTCACCCCTTATTCCCATATGTTTCTCAAGAAGGACTTGGTCAATTGCCACATGCTCAAGGATCTACCTCGGGTGCGGGACTAGAGGTATCGAACTTAAGACAAATATGGGTCCTAGACATGTTCGAGGTGTCCACTTTTGATGTTGATCTCGCCATAGTGGCTGACACGTGGAGGGACCACCCATCTGCTCGGGGAGACGTGTGGGCCCTTGGCTGGTGTAAATCCTATGGCAATACAATCACATTGGATTTTAGTTACACAAGTGAATTACACATTACAACTTTATTCAAAATTTCACTTATATGTTGTTCAACGTCGACTATTTGATCAATGTTAGACTTCTAACTCACATTTGACACATCATCAATCATTTATACTCAACATTGTACCCCCTCCATAATTCTAAGACTAACTATCCATTTTTGCTTATAAATAGAGATGGAGTAGTTTTCATCCATCTTTGTTTTCATCCATTTTTGTTTATAAGGACCTAAATAATATTTAGCGTTTGAGTAAAAAGATAGTGTTTTCTGTAAAAAAAAAAAAAAAAAAAATTATTTTAACCCTTAATTAATTTTGTGGTCTGCATAATATAGTGTAATTTTTAATTCTATAATTTTAACCCTACATTGATAGCAATCGAGAATGATCTTTTGAAGAAAATACAACATGAAGATTTAGTTGATGATTTTGCTTCAAAAAGTTTTAAAATGATTCCTCTTTTTAAGTAGTCAGAAGATTAATATTATCTTGAAGTTGTATCTTGATCTTATTGATGACAAGATGGTTCTTTTTTATGTTTTTTTTAAGGGATGGTTCTTTTTTATTTTATTTACATTGATGACTCTTTTTGATGTTATTGTCAAGTTTTTAATATTTACAATTTAAATAGAAGAGGGATCTTTTAGCATATTTGTGTTTTTTTTATTAGGGATTCAATTTTTAAAATTAGAACAGAACTTTCAAATTGTTTAAGAGAATAGTTAGGACCCTATCTCTTACAATAATTTTTTGAGTGAATGAAATCTCTTGTTGTACTAGTATTTGTTTAAAGAGAATAAATTTGACCATGTCTTTCCATTCCAATGGAGACATTTTATTTGGTTAGAACTCGGAGTTTGAGGACTGTGTATGCATCCATCCTATCTAATTACCACATGTATGCATGCATGTATCATAAGCTTTAATTTGTTAAATACTCCGAGTAACTAGTAGTAAGTGGAGGACCAAACCAACAAATTACCCATTTATGTCATGTAATACTAGATTCCAATGCCCGTGAGTTGCTTTACTTGGAAAATATAAAGCATACTTGGCATGTCCAAATAGAGCTGAACATAATTTTTTTCCCCCGCTCAAGAAGGATACATACACACACAAAGATTAAAAATGAAAAGTGTGATAAATTAATTATTCAATGAAGTGTTTATAAAGTTCCTTTGGTTTTTGTCTTGTCTTTTGTTATTTGCATTTTGCAATAGTTTGCTCTGTGCGGGCCGTGGCAATAACTGTATGCCATTGCCTGCAGTTTAAGATTTGTCCCTATTATATGCAACTTGTAGTTTCTGAGGCTCAATAAACGAGATACTCCTACCTAGCTGTGTCTGTGTGTGTCTTAGTGAGGTCCTTGGTTATGCCCTTTCTTTCTCTCAAACGTCCAACATTGAAAATCCATCCATTTTGTAGTCCTGCCTCATCAATTGATGGGGAAATAATTGGGATGGGAGGTAAAACTTTTTAAAGAAAGGCGTATGACACTGTAATTCTATAATTGCTAGGTGGTAAACTGTACCATATGGTTTATGATAAAGAATTTTTAAACTTTTTTGGCCAAAAATAAATAAATACAATATATTGGAAATCAAGTGCATGTGATTATGTCTCCATTTACACTGATTTTTAGTAAACAACCGCTGGTTTAAAAATAATTACTTGCAAGATCAACCAGTAAATCTTAAGGACATATTGTGCGTTCTCTTTTTCAGAAATTCATGATTGTTCTTTAATAAAGTAAGAAAATTATGAAGATAGTTATCGAATTTAACTTAGTTAAATTCGTCGAAGTCACTTTCGAAATATAAGTAAAAGATGTTGCTTGAAATAAACAAGTAAATTGCAAAGATACTTAAGAAAATAAACTTAAATTGCATTGATTAAACGTAAATTGGTACACATGTTCATACATTGCAACTTGTGACTCGTTTTTCTTTTGAATGCGGATAGTTTGAGTGTAAGTTTTTTGTATGATTGAATTGTGTCATCTTTCTCTTGCGAGAAACTACTATTTATACTAATAGAAAATAACTACCTACATAGGATTTGAAACTATAACTGCTAATATCGAACAACAGATATCTGTTCAATTTGAATTTCAAACACACGCTCCTTGGAAGTATCCGTTTGCTTGACTCTATCCAAAACAAACCGTTTTTCGATGTACTTTGTCTGTCCAACCGAAACACGTACTTTGAGTATTTCCAGCAAGTCCAATTTCGACTAAGTACATAAAAATAACATCGCTTATTTCTTTAGACGTAAGGTCAACCTTAGTTTGACTGCATTTAAAATATCCTCTTTCTGAAAATACAGGCTAACAGTCTCACATCGATTAGAAATGAAAGAAATGTTGGATATAAAAGAGAGACGACTCATATACCTAATGTCTTAGAGTTTTGGGTGGAGATGTAGTGTTTAAGCCTTTTAGTGGTCCTAGACGTTTATCCCATTGTCACACCCCAGACTCTCTAACAAGTGGTATCGGCCCATTGCCACTCCCCGAACTCCCTAACAAGTGGCATAAGAGCTCTGGTTAGGCTCGGTGGGGGAGCGGGAGTGAAATCTTAGTGTGGATCAAGCTAGTGATGTCAGTGACCCACACTTAAGATTTTGGGTGGAGATATGACAATGTGGTGTTTCTAACAAGTGGTATATGAGCCCTGGTTAGGCTTGGTGGGAGAGCGGGAGTGAGATCTTAGTATGGATCAGGCTAATGATGTTAGTGACCCACAATTAAGGTTTTAGGTGGAGATGTGGTGTCTAAGTCTCTTAATAGTCCTAGTGTTTAATCCATTGTCGCTCCCGACGCTCTCCGGACTCCCCAACACAATATTGAGTAACTAAAATCAGTGATAAAAGGATATGTTTCAAGACTAAAAACATCTTTAATTTTAAAAAATACCATGTAATATTTTGGTAAATTAGATTGCGAGAGCTCACTAGGATCGGAGTATGTTTCAAGACTCATAAAGCATTAACAAAGGTGTTTAGAGCAACTCCAACAATAACATTTTCACCTGGTCTATCACAAGTGTAGTAACAAAATATCAACTTTTTATCGGTTCATTGACTGAAGTCCGCCAACGTGAATTGTATCGTTGTTTTAACAAGTAACATCCGCGAGGCAAAAGATGATGAGATTCGATATAAATAAAATATTAATATGTGAGTTAGAGTTGTGAACCCGATATGTGTTTATAAGAGTTGCTCCATTAGAGCAAAAATGAGCTAGTTGCTTCAAGATAATGTGATTTTACGGATTTCACCTACGATAGCAATTGTTCTGGACATTGGACCAAGACGCAAGCCTAGGTGGACTCCTCGCCCATCTCTCGTATGCGCCTAGTCCACATATACCAACAATTACATATATATGATCCTTGCGTTCTGTAACGCCTTTCAACATCAATAGCCCTCAACGATAGCCAATTTAGTCTATTGAAGTCAGTCGTCTGTAACGACTTTGTTAAGGCTCTCTAACGACTATCTTCTAAAATTACCAATGTTGGGTTTCACTTTTAAAGATATTTTTAGAGATATTATCCATCAGATGAATCTTTACACCGATAACGGAAGTTGAACTCACGTTTTTGTAAGCTATGGAGCAATTATTTATATGGACTATCATATGTGGAAACTGCCAAATAATTTTTGTACCGGCAAATATCTACAAATTAGATTACTACAATATTACATGTTCATTTTAATAGTATATTTTTGAATTAGTTGTATGACAGGTCGTGCACTGCACTGGTTGAATATGACGTGAACAATGTATTATAGAGGGGGTGGCATTCAATATCTGACCCATTTTAGGACTCCTTTTTCAGAATATCAGTTTCACTGCCTTCTCTGCTGCCACATATCCCCTTCTCTCTCTTTCTAATTTCTATCCCTCCACACACGTACATACATTCACTGTTCCATTCTACCAAATCTCATTTATTATTTCTCTCTTCTATCAAGTTTTTAGCAATATATATAATTTATTGTCACTCAAAACAATATATTAACTGCTCCCTTCCTCTGCCTCTTTACTTTACATACCCTGAGAAAATGAGCATAACTAGTAAAATGAGTCTCAGCTGTCACAAGTATAGACAAATAATCATATGCATCATTCTCTTTGCTTCAACTTCTTTCTTCACTCATTCCATTTTCATGGCTGAAGGTTGGTGATCTATTTACCTTGCTTGCTTCTACAATCCGTTTTCATCAATCAAAATGATGTTCTATTCAATATTCCAACTTGTAATATTCTTACTTTTAACCATGTCTATAAAATTATTATGTATGCAGGAAGACCAATTTCCAATCTCAATGAAGTTGCAAAGGTAGTACAATATCAAATTCATAAATTACATTTTTTTTAATATCTCTATTGTTCTATATCTCAACATATATTTATGCATGTGCAGAATGGCATGGAAGAGAATGGATCAATGTTAGGAGAGAAACTTCAAATAGGGTCAAGGCCTCCAAAGTGTGAAAGAAGATGTAGAAGTTGTGTGCATTGTGAAGCAGTTCAAGTACCTATTATACCATCTAAAGTTCAAATCCATAGAAGCCATTATGATTCAGCAGCTTATTCATCAAGAGGGGATGGTCTTTCAAACTACAAACCTATAAGTTGGAAGTGCAAATGTGGGGACTACTTTTTCAACCCTTAATTGACTCAAAATTGGATCACCCTTATTTATTTATTTTGGAATAAATAAATACTCCAAGTATATAGTATTAATTAATTTTTGTCTCTCTATCTCTTAGCATGTTGCCTCTCACCTTGTATATGGTAGATATTTGGTAACTACTATATAGTACATATTAATTTATGACTTCTTTTGCTTTCAAGACTCGTTTGTAAGCATTTGTTATTTCTCTATGTTATCCTTTTTTTCATTATTATGTATTGCAATTTCAACCGAAAAGACAAAATGTATTATTCAGTTTTGAGATTAGAAATTACTACTAGCATATTGCATTTGTTAAGTGAAAATGTGAAATGGTGAGATGAGATTTTACATTGCAAAAAGAAGAAGTGAAGAAGAGGAGAAGTAGTGTAGTGTGTCAGAGAGAGAGTTGTGTTTTCGTATCCTACAAGATTAAGATTTATGCATCAGGATGATGATATGAGCTAAAAAGCAACCGACCTCGAAGGAATAGAGAGTGGATACGACAGCAACAGCACATATACTATAGCCTAGGTAGGATCTCATTAATTACTACTACTCACTAGTGTTCTTTCTTATTGGTTACGTTTGTTTGTTGGATTCAAACTTACCTTAGCTGACACAAATATTTCAGTGATAAGAACAAAACGTAGTACTAATTAATTTTCAAAGTTGGATTTGGTGGGTTGAAGCAATTTCTGTCTAATTAACATCATGGTTGTGTTAAAAATGTAAATTGTTTTTCTTAGAAAATATTTAGTGCACATTTTTTTACTATCAGTTCTAACTGCATACTATTTGAGTATTATTAATTTTTTGTTAAATTAATGTACTGTACTTGTATCTTAACTTGTACAATAGTATCACTTTTCCGGAAACAAGTATTGATTTTTTTGATGAATCAATTCTGATAACTTAGGATCAGTAACATATCTTTACCTAACATTGAAGGAGAGAAAGACTTAGGTGATTCTCTCAGTTAGTTGCATTCACTTTTTATTTTCTCTCACTTTTGGTCTCATTATTCACTCTCAGTCTCATTTTCCCCTTTTCCAGTTAGTTTTTCAACACTTTTGCTTAGCTGACACAATTATTTCAGTGTTGAACATTTAAGATGATGCATAAATTAGCTATGTATCTGAGAGAAGTAAAGGTAAATAAAATGGAAGTGGGATTTGGTTGCGTTGGATCAGTTTTTGGTTTAGGAAGGCATAATAACACCAGGACTGCTAAACACACAAATTTAAATTTAATTTAAAAATCAAATATTAAAAATAACATGATATTAAATAATTTGATATCCATCGATATTAGTTGTACTCACACATTTAAAACATCGATGGTTGTTTGATCAAACAGTTTAAATTCAATTTTGGGATTTCAAATAATAAAATAAAAACAAAGTTTTGTCAAGACAGTATGGAATCTTGAGTTTCCAAAACTTTAGAGTACTGGGGTTAAAGGAAAATATTTTTATTGAACTCATAAAAATTATTGACAAAAATCGTTACACTTGTATTTTCTTGGCGCACAATCCTTACATTTTTTTTCCAAGTAACCTAGCGGCTATAAATTCATTTTTTTAAGGTAAATAAGTGGAGTGTCCTAACCAATTTAGCTCAGCTCATGGAGACAGTCCTTACACTTTTGTTACTTTGATGTAGCATATACTCTCTAATTTTTAAATAAACATTTTAATTTTTATAATCTTGTCATTAACCTTAATGACTAGTGTTAGTTAATACCCATTTTTCAAGTTTAAATTTAGTGTTTGCTTACAAAGCTTTTGATTAGTGTCATTACTTCCTAAAATGGTTATTTTAAAAGTTACAATAATTTTCTATTAATAAAAATGTCGCAATAAGTGTATTCAAAACCCTATTATTGAGGGAGGACAACAAATAGCTTATTCTTACTTCTAAGTGGATTTGCATATTTGCATTCACTTCGTGTCTCTTTTGGTCCATACACTGTAAAGTAATTTAATGTCACTCTTTATTTGCTGCTTACACTATAGTACCAATTATAAGGGATACTGGCCATTCAATTTTGTCATCAGCATACTTAGATTATGCTGCAATCCCGGGTTCATAGCTATACAAGCTTGTAATCATTCATGGACAAATCCAAACCGATGTTCATGGAATTTTCTTGGAGCACGGCAAGTGATTGCTGCATCTAGAAATGAGTTCAATAAAAAATATTTTCTCGGATTCTATGTATAAGAAAAAGTTATGTCAACGAGAATTTATGTATTTGATTCAAAATTTGGACCACATATCATATAAAAGACATTCTTCAAAATATTATTAACAAAAGAAATGCTAGTGCACACTCTCTAACACACTCCAATAATAACTAGACACATCATCAATCTTTTCTACTCTTTTGCTTGTTACCGGTTGGTTTCATTGGTAGAGACCGGTGTCTAACCATTTTTTATTTATTTATTTATTTTTTCCTTAAAAAAAAAACCATTTTTATTTTATTTTATAGATTTACACTTTTTTTCTTCTTCAACCTCCCACCGCCATGGTCGTCTTCACGTTCCACAATTCTACAACCCAACCTTTTAAATTTTTTACAACAATGATAAACAAAAATTGTTGAAGCACTGAAGTAAAGATGATTGCACGACACAAGAGAATCCAAAACTTAAAAACTTGATTAATGTTGGACGATGAATCAATACACTCTTTTCTTTGAATGTTTTCCTTTGTTTTATCTCCAATGTCAAATCTATAACCTGTTTTTTTCTCTTTGTAATGATATTGACAACCCTTGTACACCAACGTCCAACTATCTATCATCGACACTTTTTTTTCTTCTTTCAAAACAGTGTCCCATGTCCGACACTAATAAGATAACTATATTCGAATTATTACAAATGTATACATGTTAGTGTCGTGTCTCTTAGTGTTTCACGGTACAATAACATTTTTGAAATGTTTTTGAGTTGTTGGTTGTGTTTCTTTCTCACCTTCAGTATGTCGTTGATATTCGAACAAGCTCATATCTTCATCTATTGCTTCGTTTTCTTCATCCTCTTCTTTGTCTTCTTCGTCAATCATGTCATCTACATCCTCCGGTTCTTCCTCTTCCATGACAATTTTAGTTTTTCTTTCTTTTGCATCACCCATCAATTCATAGGGTTTTTTCATCCATAACTGCAACCCTTTTCTTCCAAGTATTTTGTTTTCATGTGAGTGTTTGAGTTGGTATAGCAACCAGATGCCAACAACAATTAAAGTAAATATTTGAAGACCTTGTTTTACCTTGTAGCCATTTGTCCTCGGGTTTCGGTTAGGTGATTGCTTCAACATCTTTTTCTCATAAATTTCCCTTGCAAGTATATCAACAACGGATGTTGTAGTTGCTTTTCTGTAAAGGAAGAATGGAATGGATGCAATTAAAAACATATAAATTAAACAAAGTAAGGCACAGTGAACACAAGGTTTGTGATTTTGGTCAAACCAAGATTTAAAGTGATCAAATCTTCAACCAAAAGATTTGTGTATATTTTTTTAGTGTCTAACAACTTCAGATAAGGTCGAATTGGTAGAAAATTTTCGAGTTTGACCTTTGATTAGAACAAAATTTAAGTAGACTTTATTTATATTTCAACTGAACTTTAGTTTTTTTTTGTGAATGGCAAAATACAATTGAACTTTAGTTATTAGTGTCAATTTCTCATAGTTTATAAATGCGTTTATATTGTCGTCCCCTTCTTTATTTTTAACTTGAAATAATACTTTGGTCTCTCCATTTTTAAATATGGGATTCCATTCCCCTTATTCATTGCCACCTTCATTCATGTTAGTTTGGACTACAAAATGTGTAACAACTTTCTTTTTCTAATTGCATTGATCAAATTTAAATATACTCCTATGAAATCCATTGTTTATAGTCCAAGTTAGCAATGCCGTAACAAGGGGAGTAAAATCTAAAATCTCAGAGGAGTGTGATAGTGAAAATTTTGTTAGACCTTAGTGGCCATGGGTCGACATTGATACTCAGTTGTGTCACTATGAGAGCGCTAGACAAGTGAATGTTATTGAGGAGAGGACCACTCGGAGAAGTGAAATGATTTCGTGGTATCATCCTCTAAGGGGATGGGTTCGATTGAATAGTAATGGTTTGTGTATTGGGAATGGAGGCTTGATTTGAGGCGAAGATGGAGAATGGTTAGGCGGATTCTAAAAAAAACAAATTGGGTAATTGTAGAGTTATGGGGTGTTTTTAGAGGGTCGGGGATTTCGTTTGACTAAGCTACACATGGATTCATTGACGGCGGTTAATAATTGAAAAAATAGCACAAGATTCAGTAGAATAGGGTGGAGGGTTTTCGAACATATTCATCGTGTTTTGGAGCTTGACCAAGAAGTGAAGATTTTTCATACCTATCGTGAGCAAATTCTAGTATTGATGCTTTAGCCAAATATGAGGTGTGATAGTGGGGGGTTCTTTGACTATTTATGAGCAAGTTATGCTCAAATTAGTGTTTATAGTGTCGGGGGTTCTATTCCCCGAATGGTTGTTTTGTAGTGTTTCTTCTTTCTGAGCTTAGCCCTCGCTATTTCCAAAAATAATAATCTAAAATCACGATTTTTTTCTCCAAGGAAAACTAAATTCACTTTTGTTAAAATAGGGAACTAAAACCGAATTTATCAAAAAATATACATGGTATTTACATTATATCAAGTAAGCTATGAAGTATGAACACAAAAGAATAAGTGTGTAAATTTAAAAATGGAAAAAGAGTTAAGACATAAAATAAGCCACTGCATATTCTATAATCAGACCAATCAAAAGAAGACACAAACAACCCTAAGAGTCCTAAATGAGAAAATAGAAGGCTCAAATCTCAATTAATAACATGCCGGAAAAAAAAAACGTGTAAAAGATGATTAAATGGTTTTCAGTGGATTGAAACTTACAAAGTTTGTAGAAGCTAATGTTAAGTAAGGAGAGATGGAGATATCACCAGTTGGCAGTAGCTAAGACTATGTCACTGTGCTATAGCTCAGATTCTGTATCTAGTGGAGCAAAGCAAAGCCAAAGAACACAATCATATTGAAAGAGAAAGAAGATGGTGAACGCTCGTGAACGACATGGATATCACGGGCCAGCCATGTATATCCGAATACAATTATGATCCTCTCCTACGTGTGTGTATATTATTAGGGTTAAATGTAATTAACCAATGTGAACTAGATTGTGATTTGTGAGAGAAAAAAAAAAACTAAAACTTGTGAAATAATGGTACTAAGATCCCAAATCTAAAAAACGAGGGGATTATATTATGTTTCCGTAAAAATAGAACAACAAAAATGCATTAAACTATGTTATTATTATTTTTTTCTCGTAATATGCATTATGTAATTTTTATGGTCAGTTCTAAAAAATAACTTTGTAAAGACGGCGTAAGCTCTGCAATAAGAGTGTGGTTTTGTAATTTTGGAGATAGTTTTAGTCAAAAAAATATTTTTTGACCCTAATATATATATTATCTCAATAAAAATTAATATTGTCTCACTAAATGTTAAATTGATAGACTGTTTTTTTATCAATTAAAAAGTAACATTAAACAAAATCGATTTTTTTTTTTTTAGAAAATTAAACAAAATCGACTAACTAGTCTAATAAATGATTTTTTATTCTAAAGGTCTAAAAAACAAAACTTAATAGGTTTTAAAAAGATATCATATTAAAATTTATCTTAGACCTCCATATGTATTGAGTTGATCCTGTAAAATGATCATAACAAAATCTCAACCGACGCCAATATTTTGAGATGATGGTAGTAGTTAGTATAATTTTTTTGCTAGAAAAGAAAAGTAAAATTAATTAAGAGTTCTTTTTTTGCCACGGTTGGTCCTCTAAAATTTTAAAGGAAATCTCATAAAAAATACGATTTTTTTCATGACAGTCTTTAGCCATATGGAGATTGTAATTGTTGCGCCTGAAGCACACTTAAGGCAATTGTTCGTCCTGAATGTAGCTTACAAGGTGATGTCGGCTTTTGCATTGTCTTTTTGGAAATGCTTGCAAGGTGTGAGTCTTGAATAGATGTCCTATGACATATCATATGAACATTCTATGACCTGTGTGGTGGTTATGTTGTGAAGCATTAAGTGTGAGTTATAGTTTTACATTGGATAAAAGAATTGATGTTGAACAATATATAAGTGAAATAACTCATAAACCAAAGGCTTGCAATCTCACTTGTGTGGTTGTTATTCAATGTTTGCTTTGAAATGGAAGTGCCACCAATTCACTAGCAGAGTAGCCAGGCTGGATGCAGTGTTTTCTTTGGAGTATTAGATAGTTGACTTCCTTTAGATTCAAATTCAAATACTCTCTAATATACAACAACAACAAAAATGGTTATGGTTAGCAGGTAACGAAATGTTGTGGTCAGGTCACTCAGCACTAGGGGTCGAGTTTGTCTGTGCATATTGCAGAATATGTTAATTCTGGCCCCAATATAGACTCGAAAACAATATATTAGTTCAGAAATAATTGATGCAGTTTTGTCTTCTAAAGAAAACGAACATAACTGTTACATAATGATCATTGAAGCATTACTCCATGACATGCTTATATGAATAAATTGTCCATTCTTAATGCTGTGTATCTCATACAAACCCAAAAATGACTTGTATTTTGAATGGATAAACCCATTGCATCCAAAAAGGAAACACAATGCCATCAATTTTTAAACCAGCAATTGGGTAGCAAAAGTTTGAATTCTAACAGCTAGAATTACTCTTGAAACGAAGTAAAAGAACAAGGATGAGATATTAGAGCAAAGTCTCTTTGTTTTCCTAACACATTCTAATATAGTACAATTCACATTGCACTTTCATCCCATAACTCTTGCTTGCTAATGCTTTCTATTAGAAGGCTTCGAGCGGACTTTCAGGTGTGCATTCCATTGCAATAGCATCCATACTATTGATGTTCCTGTGATTATTAACTCTAGATTAGATTAGATATTAAAATAAGTTGTATCCATGACCATGAGTAAATAAAGCTGAAATAAGAGGGCAATAATAAGTGAGACTGAGTAAGTTCCAGAATTATAATGGGCCGGAAGGTATACAGTAGAGGATATATATTTGGATACAAGTTTTGTTGTTTATTTTTCTTTCTTTTTAGTTAATTTAATTGGGGGTGCAAACAGAAATTGGCAAATAATTCTCACAACCGGAACTCAAGAAGACAGCTGAACTGCGCAGCATATAGTTAGGTTTGAATAATGATTTTGAATGAATTTACATTATTTACAAGTGAGTTGAACAACAAACTTGATATTTAAAATCGTGTTTGGAGGTGACAGTTCTAAATCTCATCTTCAAATTACAATATGATTCAGAGGCAAAAATAGTTTTATTTCCAAACACACAAACTATAAAAATCAATGTTCCTAAAATCACTTTTACTTTTCATATTAGTGAATCCAAATAGGCACTCAACTACATCAGATTAAACAAATAACTGAATATTGAATCATTGGTTAAAAAAACAGTGATTTGGTTTAAAATCAAAGAAAATAATACAATGTATTAGACAAATTGGTGGGACACAAGAATAAAATTCATCATACCTGCAAATATGCCGACAGTGGCGAGATTCGAAATCGCCATTGTGTGATAAATTAGGTATTCGGTCAAGAAATGACCAAACGCGTAGATGAATGACAAAAAAGTAGCCAGGTAAAGAGGCTTGTTATCAAGGTTGAATGCACAGATATAGCAGAGGGTGCAGGTCAACAGTGTCCAAGTTCCAAATGTGCGTCCATGAACTTCGCTCACTGCAACAAATGATAACCTCTTATCAGTTACCATAATTCTGAACTGCATATTAGAATAACGTTTGAAAATATAACTTCGCAAGAAAACTCAAAGAAATGCAGTGAAACAACCTTGCTAAGCCATTGCGAAATGGAATAATATTAATTCTTGATTTCACTCTATTATTAATGATTTGGTTGATTTTGTCGTGGCTTGATTTTACTCTATTATCCATAGCATTACTTATAACAAAAACAAATTATTCAGACCATGAAAGGTGGGTGCTTCTTTTGTTTTAATTATTCGGTCTTTGCGGATACAGGTATTGCATAAGCATTTCCTACTTCCATCAAGAGATAAAAGGGTTCCGATTCAAAATTTCCAATTACTTTCACTGATTCAATGGATGAAAAATTCAAGATGAATTGTTAAATGATATCATATAGTAACCTAGAGAAATAATTTCTGCAAACTGTACATCCCTGACCTCTGATATTGCTAACCCTACAACAGAAAACTGGGATCCACCTGACAGTTCTAGGAAAAAAATCGACATTGGTGCAGGTTGTCTCAGGGACGGCTCTACTGGATGTGGGGCATGGTTATCACGGATCATTTAGTAGGCTGTATGGAGTTTGCTGCAGCTCACAAAGAAAGTATCAGGACCGATCTGAGCCTGGCTGAACTGTTGTCACTGAGGGTGCCACAGTGGATACTTTCTACTACCCAACATGATCATATCACAATTGAGACGGGCTATGACTTAACTGTGAAATGCCTGCAAGGAAGACTGTCTATTTCTTGTAGTGAAGTTTTAATATTAGATTGCCTTGATTTTGAAGTTAGTTTGGCCAATGTTTATGTTACTTTAAGTAGATGTAAGAACAATGCTACTCATGGTCTGGTTAATATTGCTAGACAGTAGAATTCTATGTCATGGCTGGGCTGTGTCCCGGAACCTTTTAATTTAATGCAAAGTATCCTCCCATCTATTATATAAACTGTCAAACCATATGAGGTTGTCAACTAGATAAGTAGGCGGAATCCATTTCCATTAAGCTGATTACATATGGACTAAAATTGAATTAGTGAAAGACTCTTAAATATCTACGCAAAATACATATGAGCAAGAATAGAGTGAAAACGTAACTTGCTTCTCACATTGATCCAGAAGATATGCACAACAGGCAAACAAGGAGCAGATTCATTGTTTTTCGTAGCAATACATCTCCAACACAAGTGAAGTCAACTAGCCAAAACAAGTTGACTGATATGATATCCTAAGCAATTCCACATTGTATTCATTGGGATGTAGGAGATCTCATACCATACATTGGATCTATCTACCATTAATTGGTGAATGAATAATTGACGTAAAATAGTACTCCAAGAAAGAGAAAAGTTAATTAACAATAATAATATACTTACTGGTAGTGTTAGAGAAGACGGCGAGTCGAAGAGCCCAAATGTCGAAGAAACCGAACCATACGGAAGCTAATCGGAGCGTCCCTACCGCTATCAGCCACCATCCCAACGCCTTCATTTTTACCGTGATGTAGTGTAGTAGTGTAGTGTAGTGTAGTGTAGTAGTGATTTGATAAACTAACGAAAGGACACAATTGTAATTTCAAAGTCAGACATAGGGGCAATTTTATCATTTTCCCATCATTTCCTTTTTCTCTCTGTTCGATTCTTCAACTTTCTTTTTTGCTGCAACTCTATTGGCATTCAAATGCGACAGGCACCGCCGACCACATCTCCGGACATCTTCTCAAGCTCTGCGCCCCCTTTCAAAACTCATTCACCTCCTTCTCAAGCTGTGCTTTCCTAATTTTATAAACGAACGGGTCTCCGGTGGTTGTGAGGATGGAGGGTGCGGTGGTGAGGAAGACGGCGGGGAAGATGAGGAAGGTGGCTGGGGAAGTAGATAGAGAACAGCCGGCGAGAAGTACGGTGGTGTGGAGAAGTAGAGAAAAACGCCGGAGATCTCGTTGCTGAGACTGAGAAAGAAGAAAGAGAATAAAGAAAAATATTAAAAGTTTAAAAAAAAAAATTAAGTTAAAATTTTACTAGTACATATACGATGGTGTCTTATATTTGTCAGATTTTTTGTGTTCATTCATCATAACTATGAACACTAACATAGAAGAAACGATAAAATACTAACTTATTTTTCAAATAAAAGGGGTGTTTTTATGATTTTGCTAAACCATTTTTCTCTCTTAACTCTCGTCAACATGTAGCATAACAAAAACCTTTTAAGTATTGTCGACTCGCGTCATAAAGCAACACGGATTTTTTCGACGTGTTTTGTTCTCAGTCGCATACTTTCTAAGTACTTTCAGAAGGTCACTTATCCTAAATTGTTTAAAGTCAAGCATGTTTTATGGAAAGGACTACCAAAAAAAAGTGCACTTTGTTGGTATAATTAACATCAAACAATTCTTATACGTCTTTCTTCAACCATGCAGTCTCATACCTACACAGCTTCAAGATCTCTCTCATTCCGATGTAAATTTGATCGCCTAAAAGTTGTCAAGAACCACTCATTGTTATGCCTTGTGCATGGAGATCACTCCCTACCCCGAGGCTACCATGTAACGCCCGAGACTGACGAGGACGGGAAGTGGTCGTTGGTGCATAAGGCATGACAATGAGCAGCTTCTAAAAACTTCTAGGCGAATCAAATCAAATTGGAATGAGAAAGATCACAAGGTTGTGCATATATGGGACTGCATGGTTAAAGAAACTAAAAACAACTTCAACACTCACCCTTGCACCTAGTGTGGGCCTAGGTCTAATTCACACATTACAATCTTTAATCCGACTTTGATACCGAGTTAAATGGGTTTGGATCTCATCCCAAAATCTAACTCAAAGGATTAGGGTACTAAACATATTTATACACTCGACAGTTAAAAAATATAAATGATGTAAAACCAACAACAAACAACTTCAAAATCAACTTCAACAGATAAATAAAAATTAATTGGTACAACCAATAATTTAAAACTTTAAAATTTAACTTTTACATAAAATTAATTGTTCAATTTTTTTTTATATAAAATTAATTATTTACTTCATTTTCAATGTATCCTTAGAAAACTGAATTTGGATCTGTTGTTGTAGAAATACACAAAGTTTCACTTGAAAATTAATTCTAACCATTTATTTGTGATCGGACAGTTCAGATTACTCATTGGTTATAACACAATTAATCAATCTCGATCATTAATATAAATTGAACGGCTATAAGCTATAACTGGGAATAGGCCAGGCCGATCTATAGGGGCCTACGGCCTGACCTGTTTAGTATATAAGCCTAGGCTTAGACTTTTTATAAAGCATGTTTAGTTAAATAGGTCAGACCTAGGATTCCAAAAAAGTCTGTTAAGATTAATAGGCCGACCTATTAATACCTATTTATTATAAAAAAAATAATATTAAAGTAATTGCATACATTAAAAATATAAACACTTTTTCTCTATCTACTAGTACCTTAACAGGCTTTGTTGTTATTGCTTTTTATGTAGGCTTTAGTCTAATTAAAATTTGCTTGTAGTGAAAAAGGCTTTAAGGTATGTTTAGCCTATTTAGCAGGCCAAATGAACTATTTGATGACCTTAATATAAAGTAGGCTTGAAAGTAGCCTTTCAGATCAGTCCAGACTTTTAAATAGACCAGGTCAGGCCAAGAAAAACAGCCTATGATAGGCCATAGGCCAGACTCAAACTTGTAAAAAATTTCGTAGGCCAGACTCAGACCTATCAAAGTCTGGTTTGGCCTGGCCCATTTTCACCCCTAATTGTAACTATGTCAACGCAGTTACAACACCAAATCCAATTCCAAGAAAACTTGTGAGTGTAACCCTTAAATATTTAAGTAGCCTGCCCCGACCGAAATTAAACTACCCTCACACCATTAATTAATAAAGGGAAATTATAATTGTATAACTATTTTGTAATACTCCCTCCGATTCAATATGATTGTCGTTTAAGGTTTTTACGTACATATTAAGAAATACATTAATCAATAAAAGGAGAGATGTTATTTTACCAAATTATCATAATCAACTATTGATTTGTTTTTCATTAAAGAAAAAATAATACTTTGGAAGTAATGTATATAGTATTAATTGAAGGATACAATTGAAAAGAAAAAGTTATTATTACATTGTAAACTGAAAGTGACATTTATTTGAAAACATTTTTATTTTTTACTAAAACGACACTCATTTTAAAACGGATGGAATAACTTTTTTAATAACTTTCTTTGTCTTATTCATATTATGTTTTATTTTATCACACTATTGTTTTGATTTTCATATCAATTACTATTTTTTCTTTGTAAATCTAAGATTATACATAAGTTGTCAACAAAATTGTTATTCAAATAACCCTACTCATAAATAAATATTAAACTTTTCATGTTAATTTCCGGTTTTAACTTTGAGTTGTATTGTATCTACACCATATCACCAACCTCAACACTCTGTACTGTACCCTCGGCCCAATCATCTATGACTCCGATAATATATTTTAATTCAATATGATACAGTATATATAATATAATAATAAAGACTTTGTTTAAATTCATTCGCTGGCTGTAAACCAAAAGAAGAAATATAGGGTAACTTCATTCGCTGGCCTGGCCCTCGTGCTCGTGCATATCATAGAATCCAAAGTTGAAATCCATAAATTTAATATGCGTAAACGGTACGTGAATTGATTTGTTGCTAAGTCAAGGCAGAGGCCACGTAAACCATCCACAATGGTGGATACTTTACCTATTTAACAACACATTAAATAAGTATTTCTATTGTGGAGTATAATACATGAATTGATTATGGAGAAAGGTGGTTATGAAAGTACCTTCTCTCTCTTCATTTTTTATGGATCTCATTTAATAAATCTTAATAAAATAAATAATTTTTATTGAAATGTAATGATATAAAATTATTTATGGTACCTATTTAATAATTTCTTTTAAGGTGTTGGATTGAAAAAAATTGGTGTTTTTTTAAATATTACGAAAAATGAGTGATGTGGACATATGAATTTAATTTAAATACTCAATTTAGGGTGATATGTCGTAGATGATCTTAATACACTTTACGGTTCCGTATTAATTAATAGCACAAGCCCCTCATAAGTTTTGATACAGGATGTCATGTGATTATTAATGTGCCTAATTTTTCATTTATTAATTAGCACTATTATAACCACCCTTAAAGCACGCTTGGTTGGAACTAAATAAATCTGAGTCTGCAAACCAACTATACTGCGTTACAGCTATCATCCACATCATAACATCATTATTCAATTTCGCCTTCAAACATAGCGTGCACGCACGCATCCTCCTAAAATATAAAACTAAAATGCCACATCTTTATTATTCCTCCATCACCCTGTTTAAATATATACAAAGTACAAACACATACCAGTGATATACTCGTTAAGCTTAAATAAGAAACAAGCATTTCTGTTTAAACAATTGTACTATTTTGAACTTTAGGTTTCTGTTAACGGTCACTATTCATTTTACTCACAGTTAACAGTCACTGTGAAAAGTTGATTCTACCCGCAACCAATAAGTATAAACTAAACTTGCCTTCAAAGAATAATCATCTAAAAAATTAGAAGTTTTTTTTTTAATGTCATATATGTGGTTCATTTCTATTTGTATATGCACTTTTAAAATAAGTGTAAATTTTTTTTATATTTTTTGTTAAGTAATAAGTGTAAATTAAAAGATATAAAATAAGAAAGTAACAAAAATAAATATATAGGATGTCACATGCACTTTATGTGTTTCGATATTCAAATAACACGTGACAGAAGTTAAACTTAAATATGAATTTCATCCCTGTAATTTAGGCGTGTTTTGGTTTTCATCCCTGTAAAAAAAAAATTGAATAACATCCCTGCAAATTTTTGTTTGTTTTAAAAAGGTCTCTACCCCAACTTTTTTGTTTACTTGGTATGGTTTTGGCTACCTGACAGTTGTTGACTGTGCAACTTTTTCCACATGGCACTGACTTAACAGTCCATGTCATTAAATCTGGAAATATGAAGAAAAAAAATTGGAAATTAGTTTTTTTTTAAATCCGGAAATAAATGTTTGAAAATTAAAATATGAAGAAAAATAAAATAAAAAATTATATAATCTCAAAATTTATAACTTTTGAAAATATAATTTTCAATATTTTCGAAAAGAAAATGTAATGTATAATTTTCAAATTAAAAAAAAATTGAAAATTTAATTTTCACTTTTTTTTTTCAAAAATTTTAATTTCAAGTTTTTTTCCGAAATTTTTTAATTATGTGGCATGCCACGTGGCAAAAGTTGCACAGTCAGCAATTACCGCGTGGTGCAAACAATACCAAATCAAACCGGAAGTGGGGTCATGGAACTTTTTTAAACAAAAATTTTTTTGCAGAAATGTTTTTCATTTTTTTTTTCAGGGACGAAAACCAAAACGTGCCCAAATTTCATGGACGAAATGCATATTTAAGCTTAACTTCTTTTACGTGTTATTTGAATATCAAAACACTTAAAGTGTATGTGACATCCTATATATTTATTTCTGTTGCTTTCTTATTTTATATCTTTTACTTTACACTTATTACTTGACAAAAAATATAAAATAAATTTACACTTATTTTAAAAGTGCACATACAAATAGAAATGAACCACATAAAAGAAGTTAAGCTTAAATATGCATTTTGTCGCTGTAATTTGGGCGCGTTTTGGTTTTCATCCCTGTAAAAAAAAAATTGAAAAACATCCATGCAAATTTTTTTTGTTTTAAAAAGGTCTTTGGCCCCACTTTTTTGTTGACATGGTATGTTTTGGCCATATGGCAGTTGCTGACTGTGCAACTTTTGCCACATGGCACTGACTTGACAGTCCACGTCATTAAAAATTACTTTTTAAAATTATAAAAACTTAAAAAAATCATAAAAAAATTCCAATTTTTTTGAAATATGAAGAAAAAAAATTGGAAATTAGTTTTTTTTTAAATCTATAGAAATAAATGCTTGAAAATTAAAATTTGAAGAAAAAAAAATTATATAATCTTGAAATTTATAACTTTTGAAAATATAATTTTCGAAAAGAAAATGCGATGTATAATTTTCAAATTAAAAAAAAAATTGAAAATTTAATTTTCACTTTTTTTTTCAAAAATTTTAATTTTAAGTTTTTTCCAAAAAAAAAATTTAATTTAAAAAAGGAATATTCAGAATTTTGGAACAAAATATTTTTTAAATTATGTGGCATGTCACGTGGCAAAAGTTGCACAGTTAGCAACTGACATGTGGTGAAAACAATGCCAAATCAGATCGGAAGTGGGGCCAGGGACCTTTTAAAAAAATAAAAATTGCAGAGATGTTTTTCATTTTTTTTTTTGCAGGACGAAAATCAAAACGCGTCCAAATTACATGGATGAAATGCATATTTAAGCCATAAGTTAAATATACAAAGCTAATAGCAATTAGTAAAAATGACGAGGTATTTTGTTCACAACAGTTGTTACTTATGGAAAACAACAGTTAAATATACAGAGTTAATATACTTTGCTTTTAACATTTAGGTGAAACTGCGCAGAACCGCCTTTATCATCCTTTCCAATCGTGATCCATCCATTATGGAAAACAGTGGCCTTCGTTACAGTACCGGTGAGGTTCAATGGAACAGAGACTTTTCCGAGGAGTCTCCCGGAGTTAACGCCGCATGTGGTGCCACTCCGACTGGTGTAGATCGCAATTTTGAGGGTAAGTTTCTTAGCAAATATGGATTTTCCGGTAAGCCTGTCAAGATCAGCCTTACTAAGATGAAAAGAAGCGACAATTGGTTGAATTTGTGAGTCACGGGAATTATTATCGTGAGGGATGAAGGGGACTAGAGCAGTTTAAAGAGGAAAGTTCTTGAGTTTTATCCTGCAGAAATACGGTGAAGATGAAGGATGCACGACGACGCGTGCAGGTTTGGAAGCGACGGGGATTTTGAGGGCGAGGTTTCCGATGGTTAGACGAACGAACGGACAGGGATCCATGTTGGTGAAATGGTTCAGAAAATGGAGAAAGAGTGTTAATGGTGGTAGAAAAGTAGAAGGAACATTAGGTGTAGTTGAAGTAGTATGTGTGTGTTTTGGGTGAAATGGGAAAAAGCAAGAGAATGTGATGTGTTTAGTAGAGAATAGAATTGAATTAGTTGAGATGAGACTAGGGGGGTTGAAGAGGTGAGAGAGAGAGGGAGAGATAAAAAAGGGTAAAGGAGGGAGAAAAAGAAAGAGAGAAAATAAAATGGGTAGGGTGATGAAATTCTGGGTGTGGAAGATAGCTGGGTACAGCTAGGAGTGTCGTTAGCGTAATGGTTGGGGAACCTAAGTTGGCGGTATTTGTTACTATTGAGTTGAGGTCAGTCAGGTCCCTCTCTCTCCTGCACTGCAATGCACTTTACCGGACCCCACTCTCTCTCTTGTTTAATTTAAGCAGCCAGCCCATTGAATTTCATTTATTTATTGCTATTTTAATTCTTGTTATTGCTCTTACCTTTTTGTTACTGTCTACTACAACGTAGGGGTAAAGGTAAGGGCAAGACAGCATGATACGCATCTGCCACGCCACACGTGGAGTTGCTCTCCAGTTATGCTTACATTACCACTCAACCAGTACACGACCATGAAACCATAACATAGCATTGGGATTGCTGAGAGATGTGGATACCATTCCTTTCAAATTTCTAACATCCTTTTTAGCAAAACAGTTAATATTTCATAAAAACTCGCTTTTTTTAAATAAATACGTGAGATGGTCGAAGTTTGAATCCCGACTTTTATGGGTTAGTATTATGCAAATTTTTATCCACAATGTTGAGTTCACATGATCATTAAATTAAAAATTTGCTCATTTTATAAAAAAAAAATTTACTCATTTAGTTCCTATTGCAAAATTAACTAAAATGGTTTTTTATCCGATTTACTAATTTAGTTTAACACCAAAAATATTAGCACCATTTTTTCTTTACTAAGTAGTTAAAATTAAATATATTTTATTTAAATACAATTTCATTCAAAAATAACTTTTTAGGTAACTGTTTATGAAGTAGAAGAAAGTTAGTCTTTGTCCCTATGAGTTTAGCTAAATTGGCAGGGACATTGCATAATTTATGCAGTGTCGGGGTTCGAACCTCGGACACCCCACTTCTCACATTTAAATATGTGAACTCTGATCACTAAAAAAGTCTTAGTCTTTTTAATTTACTCCCTCCGTTTCTAAATGTAAGCAAAATTGACTTTTTAAGTTCATTTAATTAATGATGTATGTGGTCCATAATATAAACCAGATACATCATTAATTGAATGAACCTAAAAAGTCAATTTTGCTTATATTTAAAAACGAAGGGAATAGTTTCTTTTATAGAATTTACAAATTTAGTTTTTTTTAGTCAATTTAATTTAGTTCAAATTAAATATTTTGACTTAAATACAGTTTCAGTCAAAAGAACTTCTTTACATGACTTTTTATCAAACAGGAAGTCTTTTTTTTATTTTTATTTTAAGGAGTCAAACAGGAAGTCTTAGCCTCTAAAAGAAGGAAAATACTTCTTTCAAAAACAAAAAAAAAAGAAGGAAAATACTTAATTGTTGTTCCATGGACACGGTTCATAAGGTTCCTCACACTAATTCCAAAAAAAAAATAAGGTTCCTCACACTACAACTATTAAACACTGACGTTTTAATTATTTTTACTTAAGTATTTTCCAAAACCCTTTCCCTTCATTTCCTTCGTTATAATTCTTTAAATTAACGAGAGAGAAAAAAAACTTATGAGTCAGGATCATTACGAGAGCATCACTAGTGCTAAAATTCAAGATTTTGTTCTCGAGTTAATTTTGGTGGAACACTTTCTATCGGCTCGACTTTAATCATATGGATAATTTTTTTAAGGCTAAAACAATAATAAAAATATAAATTGGACCTCAGTTATTGTTGTTAAGATATATGAGTAATTTCATGACTCTATCATATTCTCTGCAGGGTGTTGGTAAAAATAAATTTAGATAAAAAATAATTTCATATAATTTTTGCAATAATTTTATATATATTTTGATTTGGTTGAGAACCGTTTCTTAGCTAGATCAACTAACTCGTTGTTTATGTGTTTTTGAAGGAAAAATAGGAACATCAAGTTACTTGATCTAGCTAAAAAACGATCATCAACCAAATCAAAATATTAGATGCCCTTCTATGCTGTAAAATAGTTTGTAGCTTGTGCATTCTCTATTTCGAACAACCAAACATTGAAGATGTACCGAGGAGAAAAAGAAAATGTAAATCTCGAAGAAGATTAATAGAGATATTTATATAGAGTTTTGGTAACGAGTGCTTCAAGGACATTGCTTGAAGAATGCCTTCACGTAAACTTTGTTTTATAAATACTTTTTTTTTTTTTTTGTGGTGGTCAAGGTTTGAAACTCAGACCTTGCATATTTTATGCATTGCTTATAACAACTGAGCTAAGCTCACGATGACATAAGTTTTACTTTTGTCTTAGCTATAATTACACTACTTTTTTTATACAAATTTACTTATTTTAGTACTTTAATCAATGTTCCAAAGACATTCGTCAACATTCTCCTTATATGTATTATCTATTGTTGCAAATGGTTCCCATACTTATCGAGTATTGACGATTGTGGAAACATGGACCTTCAATCTTTTAAATTGAAATAAGTGATTCATGTTTTCAATCTTTTGAGCAACCTTGTCTTTATGTCTAAGCTTACATCGGATAATAATTGTGTTGTAGTCTTTTTACTTTAATCGCGCTTTTTAAAATACTGCAACGGGGTTGATGTGTGAATTGGTTATAATGTGTTGCCTTATGCATTTCATTATCAACTATAGTCTTATTCTTCTGCCTCACGAATATGGCTTCAGCACAAGCGTACTTTATTTCGAGTCATAATAAAAATGTTGTGCCCATATTTCTAATATTTATAATATGAGATGGTTCGTTTCTCTTACGGTCTTGGTGACGATTGTTCTCGAGTAAGGATAAGTGATGAGTATCTAAATTGTTCATTAAATTTTAGTATATGATATTCTCTTCCAAATATTAGAAAAGTCATTAAAAGGTTATATTATTGCAATGACAAGAATTATGATAATCATGGTCTTTCGAGATTTAATAGTAAACAATGAATTATCCATGAATTTATGTATGTTGGTATTCAACGACAGAATGAAGTTACACAAATCAAAAGTCTCAACAACTTTCTTTAAGTTGCACATGATATTCTCTTCCAAATGTTAGTCCAAAATTTATATTGGGGTGAATCAATTTTTTTGTTGTTTATCTATTCAATCAAGTGACATTTCGTGTTGTAGGTATTGCTGGTCTCGTTCAGTTTATGATCTCATTTTTTCCTTTTTGTAATTGTCATGCATAGTTTTGAATCTTGAATATTTTGGTGTGTTGCTTTTTCGGTATTCACAAGTAACACTAAATAAAGGTAAATTTTTGTGCGGTAAGATGTGTCTTTGTGGATTATCATACCAACAAAGATGGGGTACAGTGTATATCATATCTTATCTGTAATTATTTCGATTCTAAAGACGTCACTTTTCACAAAAAAAGAAGAAGAAGGTGTCTTGCTTCACCTGTCCCCGACTTAAAAGTTCGAATTTCTAGTTCATGGTTACAGCTTCCTTGAGACGCCCATGCCTATTTGTGCTCTTAGTTACGTTTATGTTCATTCTCCTAATCTTGATGAGCATCTGGAGTTTAACTTATCTAAACTTTTTCTTATAAAAAAAAATAAAAATGTAGCAGCGCTATTAACAAAGGATCCAAAGGACAAACAAGAAATATCAACTACTAAAGTATGTACAGGTGTTGCAAACTTGTAGTTTTATGTGCTAGATAAAAGGCTAAAGTCATGAGAGAAACCCAATAAGAGATGACCACAATTTTTTTTACACTATACACCTAAGTTTATACCTCGCCTCTACATTTTACATGAATTGCCAATTTTTATTTGCATTTTGATATGTGTTCATGAAGATTTGTTTGTAGGTGAGGTAGAGTTTCTGGAAAGTGCAAATAGCACGTTTCTGGATTTCGGTTTAAAACTTTTGCGGTTGAATGGTTTTCCAAAAAACTTAAGCAATTCTTTCTGGTTTATGAAGAGTTACCGAAAAACTTAAAACATTATTTTCTAATTCACCGTTTTCCTAAAAAATTAAGGAATTCGCTCGTGCTTAGATGAACTTGAAGACATACACATAAGTTATACGCCTTTTCTAACAATGTAAAGAATGAGAGATGGGTATCCACTTCTCCCAAATTTTGAAAGTACAAACGTAGGGATATAAAGAAAAAAAAACATTGTGGGGGTGAACTATGGATTTGGAAATGTTGAAATTGAGGATAGCAAAAAAATTGCGTAAAAAGTTAAATTTGAAAAATGGAATAATGATTTTTATTTATTTATTTTTATAAATTGTAGGGGTGAAGGTACGAATGTAGGGGTATAAATTCCTTGTCCAAGAGAAAAAGGGAGAAACACACCACGACCCAAAAGGTTAGGATGGGCCTTGTAAATTCACAAAAGGTTAATTTGGGAATTACAAAAAATCCAGGAGATAAAACGATAAGGGATAAGAGTCTGAGAAAGGAGAAACCGCGACAGAGAGAAAGAAAAATGTCATCCGTGTCAAGCATATTCGGATGCGGGGTTTCAATTGCGCCAAATTCATTGAGAAAGAAAGCAATTGGAATTGAAAGGAGAAATGTTTGTGGAGGATTGTTGATTGAGTGTTCATCGAGGCCACAGAAGAAAGCAACTGCACATCACATGAAGACGAGGCCCAAAAAATCATCACCGTCGGATAGGAATCGGAAACCAACAGAGTATGCTCCGTTGCCACCACTTCCTCCTGATTTTACAATTGTTATTTCTGCTGATGCATCAACGCCTGAGGCTGTTCCTCCGCCTCCTACTTGATTCGATTCGGTACTTTTTTTTTTAAGTATCTGTGTTGTTGTTATTGTTCTATTTTATTGGACTATGATTGTATTGTTAAAATATACTCGCTACTTGTTTCAGTTTTATTTTTCAATTCAATGTGATTTTCATGTTTACATATGATGATGACAAAATGTTCACCATACTATTATGTTATTCAAGCTCTTTCTTCAATTGTTTTGACGTTAGCTATAAATTATAGGTCACCAGTTTCCTTTCAAGATATCATGATGATATTCAGCAACATGCATCATATTTACTTTAGGTGCAATTGTTTGTTGTCGAGAAGCTAATCAATTTGCTCACTATTTATCAAAATATACATTTTCTATTTCTTCTTATGATGTTTTGATTGGTATTGATGCAGTTGTGGCCTTCGATTTGATGCCACACTCTAGGATGAATGAATATATGTTTCTTGTCAAAAAAATATTTCATTATATAGTCACACGTTTGTTTATGGAAAATCAACTCTTTAAACCGCCGTTAACAGAGTTAAATTTGGACCCTTGTTCGCGGAAAAAAATAATTGATTTTCCATAAACTTCTACACTATGAAGGATAAAACTTTAACTTAGTTTATGCTTTAACTTTTGCCTTAAAGCATATGTTGTGGGAGTCTCACAAGTGTATGTACCCTTATATAAGCTCAAGAAAATCAATAACAAATATGGAAGACAAACAGATAATAAGTTGTGTTGTGTTGTTAGGCCTTTTTTAAAGGTAAAATCAATCCTCGCAAACAAATAACACCAGAAATTTTTTACTTTTAACCTTGTTAACTCTTGGAACTAATAGCAAATTGATTCGCATTGACAAAACAATTTGGTGGAGAAATATATATTATCGGCGTTGTACTCCTATAACTATAAGAGACGGCGAAATTCATTTAATATCAAGGGTGATGGCAGATAACCTTATGTTTGATGTGCATTCTTGAGTATCTCTGATACTCTTGCATGCAATTTTGATAACATTGTTTTCTAGCTACAGGATAAAATTGCTCTGTTTCTACGTTTCAATTTTGATAGCATGGTTGAAGTTTTGTTTTGTCCGTGTCAACAGAAACGTTAAGTTTAACTGGGTGGTGAGTGCATATGTTTAAAAATAAATAAGGGAGGTGAGTGTTTGATTAAAAAACTAGAGGGCTGTTTGTGTTACATGAATAAATCTGATGGAAATGCTTGTAATTTGTCCTATATTTTGTTTTTTAAATTTATATTTTAAAAAGACTATTAAATTGTTATTATTATCATGGAAAAATGTTCAACTAAAACATATTAGTTGTTAAATTTCCTATATTTAGATTTCACTCTTGAAAGAAAGAAAAATTGAATAACACTAGTGTAATTTTGTCCAGGAAATGATCCATAGGAGTATAGGTTTGTTCATCAATAAAGGGAATTTATGAGTGTAATTCAGGAAAGGGAAGAAAGTCTACCTATATTTCTAAACATGGGAAATTTCCTAATATTAGTTGAATACACAGGTATTCAACTAAAACATGCCCATAGGTATTTCCTCAATTATACTAGTATTCAACTAAAACATATTAGTTGTACACTTGTTCATCAATAAAGGGAAGAAAGACTATAGTTGCTGCCACTTACTTTGTGGTTACGACAGCAATATTCATGCCTAAGCTCGGACTTAGAAAGCTTTGTTTGAGTCACAAACCGTAGAGAAACATGCCATAATTTTATGAGGGACCAACATTAACATTGATACAATCATTGCACCAATGTGATAAGGAAAATAACTATAGGCTACTAACTAGATGCAGAGGTTGTGGAGGCAAAAAAGAAGAATACACAAATGTTTCAAATAAAAAAGTTTCTATAATCTAAAGAGTCTATATATTATTTGTATCATGCTAACAATTTGCCATCCACTGTAAGCAATGCTAGATTTATGAATCATAATTCATTCAATTTGATATTACTCTCAAACTTAAATAGCTCCAACATGCCGGTTTCACGAGTGGCATAGTTGGTTGGATTGATCTAATTGAACCCCACTTTCGCATCCTCGGTTTGAAACTGGCGAGAGGGAGACAGAGAGAGTATATTTGATTTAATAAGGTATTTTAAAAAATAAAAATAAATAGCTCCAACATAAAAGATAGCTTAACTTGCACAATTTACTACTAAAGTCATAGAAATCTAAATTAACGACTAATGAGGGGCATACCTGAATTGTACTATTCATTGAATTTAGTAATAAGTATTTAACTAAGCCAAAAATTTACTTATGCTGTTAAAGAAACACATGGTTTCCAAATAAACTTCATGATGACTAAAGAAATACCATAAATGGCATAAATTATTTTATTATTTCTGACCTAGATGCCTCCTGGTTGATGGATTCAATGTTTTTAAACTCCGCTGCTAACCGCACAATTGTAAATGGGGTATCAATCAATTATTAAAGACAAAAAATGTTCATTAGAGACAAGGAACATATGTAAAATACGGAGTTTAACGATCAAAGACATAAAATACCCAATTCGCACATTGAACTGGTTGAGGATGAGAGTCGTGATGGCAGATGCAAGTACACAGTGGATAGGGGACGTGACACAGTGGAGAGGGGATGTGACGACACATGATGAACACACAAAAACAGAGAGGTAGTGGTCGCGGGACAACAACTTGGGACCTCTTGATAGTTACGATGATTGCATAACATACCTTTCTCGTGGTTGATCATTAAATCGCGGGGAAGAAGTTGAATTTCGACAGCACGAGACCTATCCTTTTAGATTTCTGCAACTTTAATTACAACGAATTACTTGTTGAATACAACTTAATTTGATTGTGAACCTATCTTTTACTTTACTTAATCTCAATTACTTCAATTGAGTTTTTTTCAATTTAAATTCTCACAATCAAGTTTCAAGTAATCTTCAAACAGGTTGATTCATGTCTTGTGTTCATTAGGTGTTAGTTTTCTTAATTGTTAATAGGTTTGGTTTGAGATTGTTTGATTTTGCAATTTGAGTGTATGTGTTGATTATTGACTTGCTATATAAGATTCGTTATTTGAACCTCTCAATTCATTTTTGAATCTTATTTGATAATGCACAAATTCAATAGCCATACTCTTATCAATCCACGCTTTTGCAAAGTCTTTTGAAAAACAAAAAACGCTATTCATCCCCCTCTAACGCACTTTCTAGCTCGTCATATAGACCAACATTTGACACATGTATATCCATATGAATTTCAAACTGACATAAATCAAATTAACCATAATCTTGGAACATTAACAGAACCACACAACCCAAACATAAGAGAACATACACTTCGTCAATTTACACCTTTCTTCACCTATTTAACTCTAATTGTAACATATATTCAACCTGCAAAACCATATATGAATTCAAGTCAGACTCAACAAGATTTCTATGCATGCATATAGAGGAGGGGAGGAAAAACCACTTAAAAATTAGTTTGCAACAACTCGATGAATTTGATGATGATCGTACTCAAAAATAGTGTTGGAGCATTGACGAAGACAGGTGAATATTGATGATAGTTTTTGAAGAATTTCCTCTCGTTTCTCCCCCTCCCTCAAATCCACTCTGTTTCTAAACACACAAACTAGACCTTTGAGATAAGACATAGTTAGACCTCAATTCCATCATTCACATTGGTTATAATAGAATATTTGGGTTGTCCCAACTTCAACCCGATTAAGGATTTTGTGTTCTGAGCTTGTGGAACATATATTGGAGAATGCTAAACAGCGTCCTTAGAGCATCCACAATGGTAGTTCTTTAATTGAGACTCTTTAATGGACCCGCGTTACACATCATTTATTTATAATATTTAAATAAAAGTATTTATTAAGGACTCAATGACTCCAATGAGAGTACACTAATAAAGACTCGAATGAAAAGTACTTAAATAGATCCCACTAACTTTACATTATTATACAAAAATAATTTATTTATTAAATTATAAATTACCTCGTGATATTTAATTATAATCCTTAAAAAAAATATAAAATATTTATTTATTCGTATGAACTTAAATTTCTGCCACATTTGCTAATAATTTAAAAATGAAAAAATTAACATTACAAATTTTACACTACTTCTTTAAAAAATACTATAATAATTTGCATGAATTACATTCTATTTAAAATGATGACAAATAGATAAAATAATATTTAAAACAATTATTAATCATTAAAATATGACTTCTTTTGTAAGTGAGACCAAATAATACATGTTTTATTATTTCTTTTAAATGTGGGATCCGTTAATTGCTTAGGAGAGAGAATGTCCTTATATAGTTGTATGTTCCTTAATGGAGACTCATTTTTTCTTCCTCCAATGAGGAGTCCTTAACATAGAGTGATCCTTGTTAAGTAAGGACCTCCCATTGGAGATGCTCTTAGGGCATGGGTTAAACAACTGAAATAAGTAACTTTTTATAAAAAATAGTGTAATATATACTAACTATTTGTATAATTTGGAGTAATTGTTTTTTCTTGGGCGTCTCTAATAAAATTGCTACAAATCGTCTTATATACCACAATCTGATCCAACAACTTTTCACTTTTTAAAACCCACTTTGTGATTTTTTTTTAATAGAAGTAGTTCTTGCAACGATGGTCCTTTAACGATACACAAGAATAAGACATATTCTTTTGATTTGATGCTCGTTATTAACTATCTCGCGGCGTGTAGTAGTTCCTTATTCTATATGTGGAACAATCACCAATATGATTTTGTGTTTTCGTAATGTCTAAAGAGATACTCAGGGGACATCAATTTTCATTAAGAGATCATTCTAAATAATTTGTTTTAGTGTATAGAACCGGTAACATTGTTCAAGAACTCCTCGATATCTTCACTATTGCTGTTGAAGGATAAGAATGACATATAAAACACGCACCATTATGAATTATTCAATGTCACATTTTCTATTTGTTAATCAACATAGAACTTTGCACTAATTTCCTTAAGATCAGATGAATATAATGATTGTATCACAAAGAAACTTGAATGACGACTTAAGATTGAATTAAACATTGAAGGGTGACTCGAGATTGAATTAAACATCATTAGTAAAATTTCCACTTACAAAGAGATTATGAAGGTGAGAAAAACACAAGAATGAGCGGTTGAATTGTGTTTGTTTTTCATCGTTTTCTCCTACTGAAGTCATTGTTTATAAGCAGATAGAATTCAACTTCTGAATTGATGTTAAGAATCTAAATGCAGCGGATAAAAAGAGAGAGAGAGAGCAATTATACAGGTTCCTTCCACAAACCGGAAGTAGTCTTGTCCCCCTTGCACTTCCAAGGAGAGTTCACTAAAATCAAATATCTGATTACAACTGCTCACTGCTAAAACTAGCAAGAGACTTCAAACTACTCAAGCACAACTGCAAGAGATTTCCCATGCTCAACAACAAAATCAAGAGACCTCCTATGCTCAAGAACGACTGCAAGAGACTTTTATTCAAACAGAATTACAAAGAAATTTGTTTGAAGTTGAACAATTGATATACAATCAGTGGTGTTCACAATACAAATCAGATACAGACTCTTAAGACTTTAGAATTTCTAAGATATGAAAGTTGTTAAGAAATTCTAAGTGAACTTTAATGTGAAACAACTTCAGCAGAGTTTTGACACTTGTAAAATTGTTGCGAGAGTCTTGCAATTCTTCAGGTCTTCACTTCTTTATATAGGTGTGTGAAAGAGACGTTGTTGATTGTCAGAACATAAAAAAGAGTCGTTTGAAACTTGCTCAAATCACCAATAATCTTTTGCCTGATTTGATTATTGTCCTATGAAGGAACAATTTCAAATCAATTCGAAGTATAGAGGAATACCAGCGTAATCACAGTTGTAGTTCTTGTACGATTGCAGACACAAAACAGAGTAGTGGGGATAATGGTTGTACACTTTGTACTATTGTCCTTTTCCAACATTCTGCAAATAATAAGCATTCAATGCCTTTCAAATTCTTCTGAATTAGTTGTTGCTTCGACTTCTATTCTTCTGCAATGATAGGCGTGATTAAAACAACATTTGACACAAATATGAAGCTTCTAGTCTTCCAGCTTCTGATGATCTACAGAACCTTTGATGACGTCGGCTTCTGATGATCTTCAGAACCACTTTTCTTCAGATGCTTCCTTGCAACACAAACTTCCATTTTGTAGATGTCGTTGCTCTCTTTTGTTCTTCAGAACCTATGTATTTTAAGACATTGAATTTATGTCTATGGTCCTGCACACTTGAACAAATATTAGCATATCCAATTGACATTTTTTTAATACATTGTTACCATCAAAACTTAAAGGGTAATGTCAAACACATTTTGTTCTAAAAGATTACACACAAGCTTTCATAACACACTTACACTATATGAAAAGTGTCACGATTAGACATAACTCAACTTTTTACATAAACGGTTATAAAATATTAGGACTTTGAATCATCATCAGGAATAGTTTTTAGTCTAGATTTCTCTCCTGCATTTCACTTTAAATGCAAAGTTAACATCAGCATTGATTAATAAATTACTTTCTGATATTAGAAGTTAGAACCATAGCATAATAAATATCAATAAAAATAAAATAAAAATGTTTTTATTTTAGTTCATGCAAAATTTATTTATATTAAAATTAGTATCTTTAGCATTTGTTTTAGTTCTTATTTTGAAGAATTAAAATCAAATATTCGATCAACATGAATAGTTTTTTTTTTTGTTGTAAACTTTCATTTTAGTCGCAAATCACTTTCAACAAATGTTTTTTCATGTCTAAAATTTAAACCTTGAATCAAATGATTAAGAGATTATTCGACAAATAGGGTCAGTTAGAAGAAGTGTGGGCTGAATGAGTTTGGGTTGGGCCCATACGCAGCCAAAGAGGTCTGCTTAAGTCACACTGGCGAGCGAGGGAATTCTCTTTCCGATAATTTTTCCGTTCCGTCGTTCTCTGCCCTCACCGTCGACGCCGGTGCCGATTTTTCTCCGTCTTGAAGGTTCGAATCATTTTCAGATCTTATAACTTCAATTTTCTTTTACTATTGCGTTATGTTAATTAATTAAGATTAATAATATTGTTAGATTGATTATTGATATACACGCAATAGGTGTGTGTGCCATTGTTTCAATACAATGACTAAGAGACCAAAGAAATCAGAATCAAATAGGAGACCAAAAAGAAGAAAGCCACCAGGTGTTTTTTCACCGTTGGATGTATCTTCTAGCGTCGTTTTCCGTTTGCTATGTCCTGCTAGTAAAATTGGGGGTGTAATTGGTAAAGGTGGTTCTATTATATCACAAATTCGCCATGAAACCGGCGTGAAAGTTAAGATTGAAGAGCCTGTTCCAGGCTGCGAAGAAAGGGTTATAACTTTTTTAAAAGAGAGTGAAGAAGGTAGTGCTGAGCAAGGAAAGGAGGTTAATGATAATGATGAGAGTGAAAGCAAGGGGAAGGATGATGAGGGGAAAGGGAATGACGATGATAATGAAGATAAAGATTCTGTTTCTGTTGAAGATTCGCAGAGCGAGAAGGTGAATTCGAATCCGACTATTATGAGGGCTGTAATGCTAGTTTTTGAGAGGGTGGCTGAGGATGATGGTGGTGATGAAAGTAAAAAAGGTTACTTTGGTTTAAGGCTACTTATCCTTTCTAATCAAGTTGGATGCATTCTGGGAAAGGGTGGCAGTGTGATAAAGAGAATGTCAGCTGAAAGTGGGGCGCAGATTCGAATCCTTCCTAAAGAAGAAATTCCCGCGTGTGCGTCGGATTCTGACGAGTTAGTTCAGGTAAATGTTGTCTTTGACACTATGCCTATATGCACTAAAATGGCATAGGGTGTATATTATTCCATCAAATTTCTGTTGCTAGTTTCATTTGAAGTAACGAATGACTGGTGGATTGTTTACTTTGTCAAAAGGTTATTTGATTCAACTGTCATAAGTGTGTTTTGCATGTATGCATAGTAGTTTTAGTGAACATGCAATAATCAGCCGATTTAGCTATCTTGATGTATTTCACTTATTTTTGGACATGGTCATGCTTGATTTCATGTTTCAACATTTCTCATAATCATGATATGGTGTAGATCACAGGAGGAGTAGAAGTTGTCAAGAGAGCTCTGCAATCTGTTTTTCAGCAGCTTGTGGAGAATTCACCTCGGGATCATGAATCTCTGCCTGCCAATCTTACTGGGCCGTCATCTCATTCATATGGTCAATTCCCACCAAATAAACGCACTTTCGCTGGTCAAGGAGCATCTTTTGCTACTGGGCCTAATGAAATTCCTGTTTTCCATTCTGCTCCTATGATTCCCAAATTTCATGAAGGTGCCATCCTTGGTCGCATGAGGCCTCCACCGGAAATACTTACTTTCCGTTTACTGTGTCCTTCCGAAAGTGTAGGAAATTTAATTGGCAAGGGTGGGTCAATCATAAAGATGCTGCAACAAGAGACAGCCAGTGAAATCAAGGTCATAGAAGCCATTCCGGGTTCAGAGGACTGCATTATCATCATATCTGGTCCAGCGGTATTGTACAAGTTACCCATTTTCTCATTTGCGCTATTGTTGTGGATTCACTTTTGTTTTTCACTGATGTTAGTTTAATAATTGCAGCACCCAGATGATAGAATATCTCCTGTGCAAGAGGCTATATTTCGTGTGCAAAATAGAATATCCAGGGCTATACTTGATAGTAAAGAGCACAGTATGTTAGCAAGGGTCATTGTTTCTTCCAAACATATAGGTTGTCTCCTAGGGAAGGGTGGTTCCATCATAGCTGAAATGAGGAATTTATCAGGTGCCCATATTCGCATGCTGGGAAAGGATAAGGGTCCAAAGTGTGTTTCAGAAGATGATGAAGTAATTCAGGTTCAATTTCTACCATATCTGATATTGTGTATATTTAAAATCTTTAACTTTATCCCATGTGGGTATAATTTTCATAGTAATGCTGATATCTTGTAATTATTATTTTGATTAAATTAAACTACTCCCGTTTGGATTTGGTAGATACAATACATGGTCAATATGTCATAATCTCCAACAAAATAACCATAATTTCTTCGGAAAAACTAATATAGTTGTATTGTAAAGTCATGTAGCTTTGCAATTGAGAAGTTGGAGTAATTTTCTTTTTTGAAGGGTGAAGTTATATATATATATATATATACATATATATATATATATATATATATATCAGGACATCAGGACAAAGAGAAATACAAATAGTACATCAGGACATGAATTCGAACCGTACTCGGACAAAAACAAAAAAAGCACCACAACAACCAAAATGAATACACCAACCCACCCACCCCTACAATCAGAGACACCACAATATCACATTTACGTGATACTAATTTATCAATTCGTTAATTGACTGGGATGTATGCTTTGTGATTAGTCTCTATTAGTTTAGTCAATTTTTTTTTACCTAAGTACTAGTATTTGATATTCAAATGGTTGCCGCTTATCCTTTTGGCAGGTGAGTGGAGTAATTGAGGCAGTGCATGATGCTCTTTTGCAAATAACTACGAGATTAAGAAACAATTTCTTTCGCGATGCATTTCCGTCTGCCAATTTTCCTTCAAATTCTGCATTCCTGGATCAACATTCTCCATTCCCTCCTTATTTGGGAAGGCGGGGACTTTCACCTCCCGGAATGTATTCTGACCTAGGTCCGCGACATCCACATGCTGATTTTCCCCTCGATGATCACCCTCCTTTTATGAATAATATGTATAGATCAGGCATTCCTCCTCTCATATCTGACAGGAAGCCTTGGGGTCCTAAGGTATTGGACTACTTTTGCTGTTGTCGGTACTAATTTTGTTTTACCTACCCTCCTTTAGATTTAGGTTATCTTTTATCTAGCACTCAATCTGTGCTTTTAAAATTAGTCTTATTGAAATGATTAAATTGAAGGGGACAGTGGTACAACACACATAGTTTGCATCAAAATTTGTGTCTGTAGTAGCATATTTAGTGAAATATAGGTTTGTTAAGCTTATTTATGTGGATGTTCATTCTTATTTTTTAAATTCTAAACAGTTTATAAAGTTTCTTATTGTATGAAATATTTCATCTGAATTGTGACTTGGTAATTTCCAAGAAGACACCTAGAAAGTTAGGAAAAAATTCTACATCCTTGAAAGTTATTATTTATTTTCATTTACGACATGACGTTATTGCTCTATCCTATGAAATTTCAGATGGTATGGCATATCAATCTTTAGTTGCAATTAGCCATTATGTTTTAAACAAGATTTTTTCCCATACTGTTATGGCTACTAAGTTGTTGAGTTGATTATATTGGATATCTGGTTCTAGGGGATACTTGAAGGTGGTGGACACATGGGCTTGCCAGAATTTGCAGGAGGTCCCCGAAGAATTTCTGGATTTGCAGGGTGTGTCTATCACTGTCAATACTTTCATCTTTATTATTTTTCAAATTTCCTTCTCACTCTCATTGTGTATGTAATAACTTGGTTTTATCATGCAGAGGGAGCCAACCGATTATCACAAGCACCACTGTTGAAGTTGTTGTTCCTCGAGCTCTGGTGGCTGAAATATACGGGGAAAATGGTGAATGCCTGAAACAGATACTCCAGGTGAGGCCATTGCATCTGACAATTGATGATGTTAATTGTTTAGTTTCTATCTGCTTGTTATTTGGATGATTTTTGTGCAAACAATTAAATAATTGCCCGAGCGACTCATACATGATACATGGACACCTGCATCAATATTACTTCACATAAGCTTGTGTGTTAACACTTAGCAATTTCAAATTGTAGGATGGTGTGATTATTGATGAAATCACTGTATGGTTTTAATTGTTTTGACATTTACAATGTCATCCATACTTACAGATCTCTGATGCAAATGTTATTATCACTGATCCAAAACCTGGAGCTGTTGAAACTAAAATTATAATATCTGGAACCCCGGAGCAAACTAATGCTGCACAAAGTCTTATTCAGGCATTTGTCATGAGTGAAAGGGAGTCTGGTTGATCTATCCAATTGGGTAATACACTGAATCATTTGTTTTTTTTTTCAAGTACGACAGATGTAATTGAGCTCTTTTTTGGCTTAATATCGTTTCTTCGTGTTATAATCTTTAGTAGGAATGTGGTATAAATTGTAAAATACTATCCTATAAAATCGTGACTGTGCACCAGCTTTCTCTGTATGCACGTTTAGTTTGACCATTTTGAACTTCACATCCTATTTTTGACACATTTCTTCATGTCCTTAATATATGCCTTATTAATCTCACTTAAAACCTAGGTCAAGTGTTTTGAGGCTTGTGGAAGATAAACTATTAGAACCTAGTGAAGACCGAAATTAGAGAGGGGGGGTACTTGTTCTCCTGCAGTTTCTGCATACATTCAACTGACCCATTGCTCTGTTTACCTTGCTAAGCAATCTCTTTACCCTTCGCCCACTTTATTTATTTAACTAACCCTCTCTAACTACCAACTACTCTAGCTGTGCCTAGCTAATTTTCCCTTTTTTCTATTTTGATATAAGTGAATATGGTTGCTCATAGTTTAGCTAAGGCGGCCATTTAATAAATGAGTTGAGTTTAGTTTGTTAAAAAAAAATATATAAGCTGTGTGCTTTCTAACATGTCTTTGTATGTTTAACTCAAATTAGTGTATGCCTACTCCTTTTTGGGAGACATTTAGCGTTTAGGGTTGATAAACCTGAATGCACCCTAGTAGTTTCTGATTTATTGAATCCTTTTGATGGGAACCCGAAGTCCCGGACTTAAACCGAATAAGAAATTGTATTGTTGATAAAAGATAGATGTTACAGACGATGATCTCGTGCAATCCCAAAAACAAATGCTCCTCAAAGAAAAGATAATACTATGCTAGAACCATAAGTACGTTTGGATGGGGTAATTGAAAATTTTAGAATTCAAGACAATCCAAATGATTTAATTGAATTCCCTCCATTTCTAAATGTTTTTAGGATAAAATAATAAAAAAAAATTCGTTGTTAAATATTTTTGGGATACTTTTATATATTTTAAAAGTTTTGGATCAAATTTGGAATTTGAAAAACAGGGACCAATTTGCATTATTTGAAAATTTTGAGTCCAATTTGCATTTTTTTTTATAGAAAATTTACAGTAAATATGTTGACCAACTTGCAATTTTTTATTTTATTTTTATTTATAAGAATCAATTTGCCATTCACATTGTATAAACTATAGAGTAAGGAAGAAATTTCAAATTTTTAGGTGTCAATTAAAATTCTCTTAATTTATAATTCATTTTTTTTATTTATAAATTCTCTTAATTTAGTTTGGGCAAATTGTATAAACTTCCATCAGTTTGAAAATTTCATAAATTAATTGTCCAAACAATGAAATTACATAGACGAATTTGAATTCCTCAAAAATTACATTACCTCATCCAAACATGCTGGTATAAGGTTTCTAATTGAAAAAATGCCCCCTGTGAGTTCTATCTAGGGATGACAAAACTATTGTACCTGCGGATAAAATCTGCCACGGAAACGGGGCGAATACCTTAATAGAATCTGCGGGTAAAATAAATAATAATTGATGAATACAAACGCGGATTTAATGGTATTAGTGCCTGTGGACATCCGTACCCATTAAGAAATTAAGTAAATCACTTAAAAATACTTAGTTAGCCTTGCAAATCCTAGATACTATTATTAATTATTATGTATTTGTAATGAAGGAAATGAATGCGATGAACTTTTGCTGTCAAATTTTAGGTGATTAAAAAAAGTTTTTTTATTTTTTATTTCTACAAAAATCCATTTAAAATCCATGGATTATCTGTTTAGTGAATACCCGCTCGGATATGGAGCGAGTGCCTATATATTAATCCAACTTGGTAGACAAGGATATCATATTATCCATATCCATGAATATCTATTTATATCCCTAGTTCCACCTTCCTTGGTCACTTGTTGTTTTAACCAATTCTCTATTCATCCCTTTTATTGGGCCAAGGCTCAAACTGCTGGGTATCTAACACCTCGTTATAATATGGCTATTACTTTTCTCATCCTATGAGTTTCTCGCGCGCCCTATTCAGATTCTAACGTGTTTTGGAGGTTTTTATGGGGTGTTTATGCCGTTCGAATTCTATATTCCGAACTGCATAGGGCGCGCGAGAAATCAATATGCTGGAAAAAGGAGTCCTATAATATTGGTGAAGAGAAATTCAAAATTAGTTGTAGGACATTTCTGTTGGACTTGATAGTCACAGAATATATGTATGAGTATGACAGTTCAGAAGTCGAGTGTGTAGTCAAATGAAACCCCCATACCCTTTCCTTGTCACAACACCAATCAAATATAAAACATCAACAAAAGAATTTAATTGAGATTTCTTCTTCTATGTTGAGGTGTTATATTTTTCTTAGAGATAGGAGGGACAGACAAAAGGAGACATGTGATTTCAGTTAGTACCATAGATTACAAAATAGCAGTGTTGACTTTCAGACGTAGGGATTATTCATGACATATTATTATATATACACTGATGCTTGGTGTGTTATGCTCTTTCTTTGCATAAAAACCTTGATAACATTACATATACGTGGACTTGCTGATGATGACTTACTAAAACAAAGAAAAGATACTGAGAAAAGAAAACAATACAGAATTTGGAATTAAGTATTATTGAGCTTTGAATGGCTGGTATTTTTTGAGATCATGAGCAAGGCCTTGGATGGAACCAGCAGCTGAGATGATAGAAACAATGAGGCATACCCAACTCAATATCTTCATCCATGTCCACGTGAAAGAAAATCTTTGCATCTTGGACTGCTTAATGTACATCTCTATGGGAAAGTAAACCGTTAATGGCCAAAAGGAAAGTGAACCAATCAGTCCCAAGAAGTCATTGAAGAATGGAAATATCATAGCTATCAAAGCAGTGATAATAACATATGCTGTTCTCCACACTACCCTGAAGAAGTTCACATGTAAGGTTCCGCACAGGGGAATATTTACAGCATGTTCTCCATTTACAAACTGACTATTGGACCATTTTTCCTTACTCTTACTCTCCACGAATCCAAAGATTGGTTGGCAGAAAACCTGAAAAATCAGAAACACCCTTCATGAACAAATGCAAGTATGACATAGAACAGTACAGAAGCAGGAAATAATAGGCTTCGTTCAAGTTGTTTACCTGATATGCTCCAATTAAGTGCACGGCGATGCATATGTTGGCTACGTCGATTAGCCAGAATGGCTCGTAGAAGCCGAACCCTGTGAGGAAATTCCCTGGTGCATCATTTCCAAATGCTGCATAACCTAAGCAGCCACATAGCATATAAAACATTGTTGTAGTCAAGATGCCAATCAAACTTGCTCGTTTCATGACTTGGTTCTCCGGAGGGCTTGATTTTAAGGTATCCTGGAAAAAATGTGGTTCCCATCCTCATTATAGCAGCCATGAAAGCAACATATCATTATAATTTACGTGATCCCTTCCTATATAAAAGAAAGTGATCTTTCTTAAATGCACACATACGTAGTGTCCCATATTCCCCCCTCTGTCTCTCTTTGTTGAGTTTTATTGAATTTCGAGTGATGTTCACTTCTATATAATCTAGTTTTTATTTTACTTATTTCTTTTTATATATAAAATGAACCAAGCTATTGCCACCAGATGAGAATCATGAGATTTGCAGCGGGAGATAAAATACTCCTAACTTGAAAATTGTTCTACCCTACTTAGTGGGATAGGACAAGACCGATTTGTTATTGAAATTTGTTTTGTATGAGTATGAGATATATCTAGTGAAGCGGGACTAGGTTAATTGACTACTATTATAAAGCATCTTATCTTATTTTAATGGAAAAAAAAAAGTTCCATAGTAGACAGCCATATGATTTAATGTTAACACTAGTATTTTTGGGAATGTCATAGAGTTGTGTTATTTTGAACATCTATCAGATTGATAACTTAAAGACAACTATAATTTTATAAAGAAAAAGAAGTATTGACACAAAAAACAAAATAATAGAAAAAAGGTAAAAATATAATGTGAGTATAGAAGATAAAGTTGTCACAAAAATAAAATTGTCACAAAAGTTATTCAAAAATTGTCGTACAATTATCATTTTTCTTACCATAAGGGATAATTACGATTTATGCTGCACCCAACATGTGGGGGACATGTATAATATGCGAATGATTTGTTGGTTTAGTATTATCTGTTATTTGAACTGAAAAACAAAACAATGCCAAAAAAAGAGTGAAAAGGACCGAAACCAAAATGAGAAAAAAAGAAGATTGAAATGGACATGTCACATGTTGACGGGATCATAATTTTTTTTTAATAAGCGATGGGACATAATTAATTTTAGTTTCATATAGTAAAATACAGCCTTTTCCCATGAGAGAAATATTCGGTTGCTAATAATATTGTATTATATATAGAAAAGTCAGGGTTCAAATTTTGAATTTTTCACTTATTTATTGTAAGATGAAATTTTAACTACTAAACTACTTCATCAAATTACAAATACAATTTATGTGAACAATATAATATATAGGGTCGGACATTCATTAAAAGGTCTTTTTGATTTGATTTGGTTTAAGAGCAAGTCAGGTCATTTAGAAGCACACATATTAAAAATAATGTAAAAAGAGAAATGAATAAAATGCTATAATTAAGGGTTAAATATCTTTTTGGTCCTTATGAATATATCACCTTTTTTGTTTTAGTCTCTCTAAATTTTTCCTTTGATTTTTAGTTCTTATAAAAATTTCAATCACCACTATTGATCCCTATATTTTAGTCAAATCATGTGTAGCATTTGTATTTTTCAATAAAATTGTGCATAAATGTGTAGGATATTGTAAAAATCTCCCCCAATTTTTTTTTTTTTTTAACAATATGATTTAAATATGAAATTTTCTATTTTTTGCGTTTAAAAATTCATATTTAATTCATGTTTTATTAAAAAAATCTATTTTTTTTTAGAGATTCTTATAATATTTTAAAATTTTCAGCAAAATTTTATTCAAAAACATAAATTTTACATATGAGTTTACTTAAAAGGAGGGATAAAAAAATGAAAACGAAAAACTTTTGGGGGACTAAAAGTTGAAGAAATTTTATAGAAGGACTAAAACAAAAAGTTAGTACATTTATAGAGATCAAAAACATATTTAACCAAATAATTAAATGATATGATATATATTATCATGTATATGTGTTTAAATGACGTGCCTTAATAATTGTGACCACTAAGTATTTTTCTTGAAAAATTATCTATGGTCACTATAGATATATTGGGCATCTAGATCGAAAGAAATAAAGAGTTACATGATATATGTGATATGTTGGTGATGTGATAAAACGAGATAGATAAAAAAAGATAGATAATATTTGTACAATATTTTAGGATAACTCCCTCTCTCATACTCTTTTTGTGTTTTTACTCTATCTTCCTCTCTATTTTTTGTTAGAGATAAAAAGAGAGAGAAATAATATTGTCTAAATACTTATTAGAAAATGATTGAATAAATATCATTACTCAAAATGAAAGATTAAATGTGTATAAAAATTAGAGGTGTCCATATATAACTCCCCATTTTTCTTGGTTTTTAAACTACGTCGATCTTTCTCAAAGAAGAGTAGCAAACAAAGTGTTTGGTTTGTTGAAATCACCGAGTGCCCCAATATTAATTTAATTAATTGGAGTCAACAACTTGGCCACTCTGCCACGGTTCCCATGCATGCATGCATGCAAAACAATAATATCTATCTATACAAGTAAGACACGAACAATATTGAAATTAACGCACCATACGTGTACATAGATATGTGCATTAATTAACCGTGGATGTAAAAGCAAATTAGTTTTGTATCATAAAAATATCAGCAACAATATTTAACATGAGACTTACCTGTATCTCAATGAGGACATTAGAATAAGCATATGCGAATGCAATGTCACCAATAGCTTGAAACATCCTCCACACCTTTTCAGTGCCTGTAACGTCCACCCCAACTTGCACCCCTGTTAATGATGTCCGTACAGCAGGTCCCCTACCTTCACCATCAACCATTATAACACACATGTGCATCTTAATATTGTTAGTAGTTATTAATAAAAAATACGGTATTAATAAATAACTTTTGCTAGGTTAATTTTGATCACTATTTTAATAACCTGCAACTTTAGCTATGGAGAGACCGAGGCCAATTGATGAATAAGCAAAAGACATAACGGCTGCAACAATGGAGAGCCACGATAGCTTATGAAAGTTTGGTATCTGGCTAAGGACAATTTGAATGCAAGCAAATATTATCATGAAAGGATTATTTGATATATAGCACTTTGCATCATGCCCTTGTTTGTGATAACAATTGGACCTCTTCACCGCTCTGATAATTCAAAAACAGAAAAATTAATTATTACATCACCATATATATATATACACACACACACATACATACACCACCGTTTACTCCGAATTTTTTATAATAAATTAATAATACTCCATACTTTATGTGGGGATAAACTTACACCATACTAATTGAAGCAGTTATTGTGTATCCAATTGTTACACCGATAAGATTTATATATTGAGCTAATCCACACAGCTGGAATTTCCTTCCTCCTATGGAAAAATTAATTAGAAACGCCAAAATTAATCAGATTACTAATAAATTGTGTCAAAAAAAAAATCTATCTCATAATTAATTAATATTGAAATAAAAAATGAAATAAATGTTAAATTTTTTGAATACCTAAGACAGATCTAACAACTTCGGAATAGGTGTAATTTCTTTTGCCATGAACAGGGTCAGGTGAACGATAAGAATCAGCAAGAAGAGTGGAAGTGAAATAAGTTATAAAAGAGAAAGCAAGTAGAACTGCTGGACCAGCAATCCAACCCATTTGAGCTATTGCCCATGCAAGTGATAACACTCCTGATCCTATCACTGCTGTTATGATATGTGCACTTGCAGTCACCCATGTACCTTCAAATTTAAAACCATCATCATCAGATTCATAATAAATATTAACCAAGTTATATACAAAGTGTATGTTTGGATTGACTTAAATTTGAAAGATTTGTAAATATTACATTTTTATATCCCGGCTAACTCATCTTTACAAATGCAAGATGAAATGTGTCACTTGTTATAAATTTGTTTATTTATTTTAAGCCGTAACTTGGTCTGATATGAAGTACAAGAAAAAGTATGATATGGTTTACACAACAACTTGAATATATTATAGGTGTGTATTTGATAATGATCCTACATATATATGATGAATATATTATTGGTGTGTTCTCCTCTCAAAAAATAAATTATATTATAGGTGTGTGTATTTGAGCTTATATATGATGTTCATGACATAGTGTGTATATTTATACATACCCGTTCTTTTGGCTCGTCCATCGTCATCAAAGTTTTTGCTACCGTCAGTAAAAGCTTCAGGGGTTTCTATATACATGCTATTTTTCTGAAACTGATCACGGCTCATCTCTTTCACTTTCAATTTTTTAGTGTGAAATAGAGAAATAAATTAAGGTGTGTTGCGTTTGGCAAACAAAATGATATAATGAAAGAAAGAAAAGGTGATAGTTTGTGAGAGAAAGAATAAGGGGTTAAATAGAGAAAAATGAGAGGAGAAGTCAAAGAGGGAGTGTGGAAGAGTGCGGCACATGGGGTCAAATTAGGTGAAGAATTAATTTGTTTTTTTTAATAAATAATTTATTTATAATTTTAATTACCATGTATTTTGTTGGTGTAAAAATGTTATACCGTCAATGTATCATAATTAATCATTATTGATAAATTTGACTTCTCAAAATACAATAGATTGAGCTCAACTTTTATAAATAATCATTGTTTGTTTTTATTTTCTTTGATGTTGTTGTTTCATTTATATATGTAAAATTTCATGCGAATTTACTTTACTTATTCAACAAGTTTAATATATCAATTTACGTGTAAATTTTTTATTTTTACTAATTTAGTAAAAATTGTGCTATCGTCAATGAAAAAAATGTTTACCTTATAAATAAAATAATTTATTTAGTAATAAAAGTGGGCTATTGTTTTTCTTTTGGTGAAATGAGCTATTGATTTTTTTTTTTTAAAAAAAGCAATGGAAGTAGAGAAATGCAAATATAAAATTGAAAAGATAGAAGGAAGGGGCGACGGCGAGAGTAAGATGAATGGGTGGGTTGGAAGTGTGGAATTTTTGACACGAGTATGAACCATTGAAGGTGGCAATTTCTGGTCTGGCATGTGGGTCCCACACCAGCCCATTTTTGATTTAGTCCATCCATCTGGAGAATTTTTATGGTAGCCAGTGATTATGGTTTTTCATGAAAGTAGCACAAATAAAGAAATCCCTCACCACCATGCATGGCGTCTCTCGAGTACTAGATTCTCTTCACTTTTTGGTCTTATTGGCTTTTTGTTTTTATATTGTAACACTAAAGCTAGTACTAAATTTATGTTTATTTTGGTAAAATTTTATTGGTTTAATATAGTATTTTCAGAATCAGATCAGATCTATGGGTTCAACCGAATTGAATCAGAAATTGCCGAATCCGTCGATTAGTTGAATTGCAGTTGATTCTTTAGTCTCTTACAAGTGAATTGAACCGGATTAAATGAAGTTAAATTATAGTTGGTTCAAACTGTTCATTTTTTATTAATTATTTGTAAATATTTATTTATTTATTAATCATATATTTCAACTATAATTCAACCAATTGAATCATTGATTCAAGTAGATTTGTGTTTTGGACGGGCTTAAGGTCCATAAATATTCACATATCAGATTAAATAGTATTCTGGTTTAAACACACCACTAGACTTAATTTATAAGCATTGAATTCGTTCACCCTCACAATATTACGTACTCCTTATCTTGATTCAATGCTTTTAAACTAATTCCAGTGATGTGTTTGATTGTGGATAAAACTTCTCTCGATATTGTTGTTTGATATTTGTGAAATGATGATGTATCTTGTTCCATATTTGTGAAATGATATGTATCTTGTTTCATATTTGTGAAATGATATCAATTCGTTTTTATAGTTTAATATTTGTGAAATGATATACATTTTGTTCCATATGAATTCGTGAATTTTTTTTTTACCGAAAAGACTCATATACAGCAAAAATCCACCTAGAAAATTTTGCCTAATCGATGGATGATATTAAGATAGCATATGAAATTTGACCTAACTTGTCAAATTTTCTTTGTATACTTGAGGTGCAATGATGAAGATCATATCTAGTGCATCTCTGCTATGACATAAATAAATCCTAGTTGCCGACTAGGCATCCTGTATCTCCATTTCATTGGTTCCAACCTCAGAGGCAATAACTCACGATCAACTAAAAAAATATTTTATTTTCTTAAAAAAAATGCTTTATTATAGCTATCTTTTTAAAAAAACAAAAAAAGTCAGCTTAACCTTTACACTTTGATGCATGTGCCCCTTGTTTTCATGAGCCCCAAATGGATGGTCTTAATCTTAATTGATGCCCATGATCTAGATAACTTTAGCGGTGAATGGTGTAGAAAATATTTTAAAGTAGACATTCAAACTTTAAAATGGTCCATCCAGCCATCATATTGGTATCTCTACTTAAAAGAAAGTTCACAGTATTGGAATCTCTACTACTGTCTCCGTCTCATATTATAAGTTTATTTCTTTTTAATAACATTTGTTTATTTTATACTCCTCTACCACACCATATATGATAGCGACATTGAAAAGATACATGAATAATACATAAAGGTATAATAAGAAAAATACTACTACTAATTGTAAAACGATAAAGAAAAAGATGAAGTATTGCCAAACAATATGTCTGATTTTATGTGCTTGAAATGATTAAAGATCGATATGCTTAAAATCTGAATCTTGTCATTTACTATTACGTACTAGTATCTAAAAAACCCATTCTGTTTTTCAACAATAATAAATCCATTCTGATCCTTTGCTGGCTTTGTTGTCATCAAGTGTTAATTAGCATTGACCAAAGTGCGGTGTGTACCCTTTCACACCTACACAACTGGAAGTAACAAGGCAAACATTTAGGGTTTGGTATACGGAACAAGTCATGGTCATATATAAATAAAATTTTAGACTCGATTATAAAAAAGTGATATGTAGATTAACATTTTATAAGTGTGTCTAAATGATTTATATTTCTCTTACGAACATACATGAATAATCATATCCCAAAAAAAAAATACAAGAATAATCACATATTATGGCGGTTTTTCAAAAATAAAATAAAATACTACAGGGGATTAAGTAGTGGATTTTTATAACCATTCTATGTGTACTATATTTTACATGGACAATAAAGATTTAATTTTCTTTCAATGTTTTTATTTAAAAAACATACTTTTTTGCTGTTTATTTTGAGAACATTTATGTTTTTTTTAAGAAACATTTATGTTTTTTTATGTAGTACTCTTATAGTACTTTTAGTCCCTTTCTTGTCTTCTAACCCAAAAATTCCATATTCATCATACTCTTCTTTTAGATCGTATCCTTTGTTAAAGAAAAATAGATTAAGGATTACAATTGGGTGAGAAAATAGTGACACAATGCTCCTTCGCGAGTCTATGAGAATATTTTATTTTTCCTTGATGTTAAAAAAAAAAAAAACTTTGTTTTTCCTTCTCCTTGTTGTTCGTGGTGGAACTTGGAAGGGGTGGGAATAGTAGTCTATCAACTCATACTCATTCGATCATTTTACCACTTAACCATCCACACTGCAAAATACTTTTTTTTTAGTCAAGTAGTCTAGTGGTTAGAATGTGAATAAATGATGTGTGGTTCGAATCTAGGTCCCTACATATACAATACATGTCCGCATATAATACTTATCAATATCAATTAATTACATTCCATTCATTCTTTATGAATCGTGGATTACAGATGAATTGAATTTTATTATTGAATTTTTCGTGGATCGAAGATCAATGATCCAGTCAAATCTAAAATAAATACACCCGGTTTATCTATTTTGTCACCCATAGCATATATGTCAAATTTATAATCTAAGAGAGAAAATTAAGTTTAGATAATTAAGAGTGTGTTGGTAAAAAAAAATTAATGTATTATAAATTTAAATGAGGTTCTATAAAAAGGGACAAAAAAAGGTCGAAGAACAAGGAATTGATAACCTAAAATTTAATAGTATTGAAAAAAAATATTTTTTACTTGAGGCGCTAAAAGCTTAATGATAAACCGTAGTTTTATTGTTTTTAGTATTTTAATTTAATAATGTTTTTTTTTTGTTTTAGTCATATTTCTTGAGCTATTTTACTACAAAAGATATGGTTTTCATTTCAGGTTGATTGTCAAAGAAGCAAGATGGGTTGGTTGATGTTTGGGCAAGAAAAGATAAAAAAAAATACATGAAGAAAAGAGCAACACATAACGGACGATCCAAACCATGCATTTTTAGTACCCAGACCGTGCGTTTTGGCTTGTTTGTGTACCAAACCGTGCGTTTTGGCGCGGGTTGTGCAGACCGTGCGTTTTTATGTTGCTGGAAGTTGAAAAGTGCATGGTCTGAGTCTAGATCGTGCATTTTTGCTGTCAACTTTTGCTGTTACAAAACTCTTTGGTTCTCCTTGATTTAAAGCTTGTAATGTTGTGTTTAATGCCTTGTCTTGAGGTTTTAGACTATAAATAGGTCCTCCATCAAACTTGTAATCATCTTGGAATGCTTGTAAACTTACTATTTCTTTACTTTTACTGCACTTTTACATTCTTGCTATTTACTTTTCTATTCTTTACAATTCCAGCAATTTATATTCAGTCATTTACAATTATACAATTTAATTCTATTTCTTTCTACTTTAATCTTTTGTCTACTATGATTGAAGTAGCAATAAACGTCACAAGAAAGGGGGTTTGAATTGTGACCCTTTTAAAAATTATTCCTGAAACTTAAATAAGTATATATGCTCAAGAAAATTCTTGGTTAGTGTTAAGTGAATGGTAATAAAATATTATAATATTAGGACCAGAGAACTCTGGATAATGAAATAAATAAAGGGAGCAGAAAGTTCTGGAATAAAAGACTGAAATAAATAAAGCAGTAAAGGACCAGAAAACTCTGGATATATAGCTGAGATAAATAAAGCAGTAAAGGACCAGAAAACTCTGGATATATAACTGAAATAAATAAAGCGATAAAGGACCAGAGAACTCTGGAAATATTAAGAATAAAATAGTTAGTTAATAAATAGGACCAGAAGGTTCTGGATAATTATTAAGTAGTAAGTTAGTAATTTAATTTTAGTTTAAGGACCAGAGCACTCTGGAAAATTAATATAATTAGTTATAGGTTAAATGTGACGGCAAGAAATTAAGGGATGAGAGAAGAGAGAGAACACAAGAGATTTATCTTGGTTCGTCTAACCGGCTACGTCCAGTCCCCACACTACGTGTGAGATTATCCACTATAGTGTCCTGCTATCAGAAACTTCTGAATTGCACTATAATATGTTGATCACACCAGATCAGTCCAATTACACTCTGTATTATCAATCTCAGCAAGCTTCTACGATTCTTGATCACACAAGAAAAATTCTATCTCAAACTATTAAGCCCAATAGACTTGAGATCTAGTTACACTTTGTATGGTGGTGGGTGTTGGTTGAATATGGTATCTCACTTGGAGATTTTAAATGGTATCTTTCTTGGAGATTTCTAAAGGTATGTCACGTGGAGATTTCAAAATAATATCTCAAAGAGATATTTTAAATAATATCCCAACTTGGAGATATTATCAATACAAACTTATAGTGATATCTTAAATACAGGAGATGAAAGATATTTGAAGTTTGCTTTGTTGTTGTTGAAGAGCTTCTATGAATACTTCTTTGAATATTCACGTGAGAGAGAATTGAATTCTTTGGAGAGAGATTGAATTCTTTTTGTATATTAAAAGCTCTTGAGAATTGCCTTGCTATGTGCTTGTATTTATAGAGGCTGAAATTGAGAAGCTTACTTGAAATATACATTAACATACAACTGTGCTTGTACGTCCAAAAACAACTCATGTGCACTTGCTTTTGTTGCTTGATGCGCAAGGTTGCAAAAAATGTGTTTTTCCAAGTGAAGAATGTTCTGAAGAACATTCTCTTCTTTCTAGCCTTTTGAGACAGCCCACGTAAGGTTGTAATACAGCTGTGTATGAGTTGTAATTGGCTGTGATAGAATGACATCATCCTTATCCATTTGTAGTTTCACCAGAATGTTCTCAAGAACATTCTTTCTTTGTAAAACAATTTTTTTCTTTCTTTAAGACACGTTCTTTTCTAATTCCTTTTTAAATGTAAAGGCCTTTAAGTAATCATATGAAATTCTTTCCTTTTATGTCATAAGTCCAAAGTATATTCTTTTGGTGAGACATTGAGAATATTTTGCTTCTTGATTTTGTACCAAAAAGTCCATTTATGTCCTTTTGCTTATTTGCTTTGATAAGGACGTTTTTAACTTGTCTTGTGAGCATAGAACCTTCTTTATTATGTTAAGAACATTCTCATGAAACATTTCTCACAAAATTCATTAGTAGATAACAAGTTAAAAAACAAGTATTAAATGTTTGTAATCTTTAAAACATCAAATAAGGATTTTGTCCTCAACAATGATCATGAGAGAGTAGACCTTTAGTCTTGGGATTGTTGGAATAGTCTAATGACTTAATCCTATTCAAACAAAGTCTAGATATCTATTTTGTTTAATTTCTATTTCCTAATCTAATCTCATTGTTTTTAAACTCAGTAACAATTATTAAACGAAGGACTGAAAGGTGAAATTTAATAGTTGTTATTTCATCATCTTAAATATCAAACGAAGGACCGAAAGGTGAAGTTTGATATTGGAACAAATGAGAATTAGACAGGACAACACAAAACTTGATGGGAACACCCCAAATGAATAGTCTTGTGAAGTCTTGAGGCAATAAGATTCGAGCTTAAAGGGTCTCAATATTAACCGACCAAGTTTAGTTGTTATTGAGATCCATTTATGTATTCCGAGAGAAAACATAAATTATCCGAGAGAATCTTGCTTTTAGAAAAGAATTTAATAGAGAAATAGATTTGGAATGTTTATGATTTGACATTATGATGAAACCAATGAAGAGATGTGGTGAAGTCATGAATGATCAAACAATCGTGAACAAGGTGATGAGAATGTTGGATTAATTATTTAATTAATCAATTATGGATTGACAGTAATCAATTATTATAAGTTAATGTTATAATATAAATTATGGTCTATTGTGTTAAACATTAATTAGTTGATGAATATGTGTGATTGGGCTATTCTTTTTAAATAGACCGTGATGGGTTGGACCATTTAGTTAAGCCCAATGAGAGGTCCCTGCCCTCAGTCGTTAAGTTATTTAAACGTCATCCCATCAGACGGTTAATTCTATTCTAAACATTCTTCTGGTGCTAAACGGAATGAGGATAGTCATTCCTCTCATCCTTCTGACAGCTATCCTATCCTAAATCTTAAAGGTACACAATCTCTTATTCCTTCTTTGTTGTCTTGATATGCTATAATTTATATTTAATGATCAATGGCTGAACACTAAAACTTTTATCCGAGAACTCTCTCTCCTCAAAAGTTTGAGTACATTGTAGAGGTAATCGAAGGATCAAAGGACTTACATATATGAAGGTTGAAGAATACAGCTCATGAACAATGTATCTTGGTGGGTGTAAATATATATTTTTGAAACTCCATATAAGTTGGAAATTCAAAAGTATTCTGATGTAGTCGATACAATCATTGATATATAGTTTATAAAAATTACGTAAAAGTTATTCATTTTTTTTGAAAGAAGATTAAGTAAATATTATTATTTTAATTGTATTTTCAGATGAACCGATTAACCGAATCAAACTAAACCAAATTGAATATGTTCCACTTTTAAAAAATGTTGCAAATCAAATCAATCCAAATTGATGTGATTTGTTAAACTTGGATTTACTTTTATTTTATTATTTTACTAAAAACTGAACTGTCCGAGTCCCTGTGAGCATAACTCAGTTGATAGGACAATGATTATTATATGCAGGAGAGGAGTAGCCACTAAACTACCCGACAAAAAAAAAATCCCGCCTGTCCGAGTAACTGTGAACCAATGAATGATATAGGATATAGATGAGTTAAATATAGAAAATTGATGACACTAGTATATTGAATTTAACACATGTAGGTGGAAAAAAAAATCGTTGGAATTCTAACCAAAATGGGACATGCAATTGGAGATTGGTTCAACCCACACTATCCATTCTCAATTCCAATTTTGTTACATTCTCATAATAATAATAACAATAACAATAACAATTTGATTTTGTGGCAATTACAAGCCCTTGAATAGAACCCCATCCAGATTTTCATTTTTTCCTTTCAGAATTTCCAATAAAATTCATTATTGCTGAGTTTTGTTCGAATGTTGAATCTTAAAAAGGTTGCCCAATGTGATGTAATGTGATGTTGGAAACTGTTCAGGAAATTGCCGTATATCTTCATAGATTTCACAATCTTGATCTCTTTAAGCAAGGGTGGGTATATATAAATTCATTCATCATGTTTTTAATTAATTAATTAATTGCTTTTTAAATTTCTAAACGCATGATGTGTTTTGTTTTGGTTTTATATAGATGGTATCGGATTAAGATTACAGTAAGATGGGAAGATAGTGAAAATATTAATTCATTCGGTATTCCAGCTAGAGTTGTTCAATATGAAGGTAAATTTTTATTTTTATTTATTTATATATTTGAACATGGCACCATAGTCAAATATTAACCCTTTGGTTCTTAGGGGAAGGGGCTTTAGCCGGGAAGTAAGTAAAGTCTGACTAATAATTGTTCCAACCAAGAATCGAACTCGGGTTCTCCCGAACGATTGATCTTTACATGGATTGAGTGAGTGCGTAAAAACAATAGAGAGCAATAACATCAATGCATAGTTAATTGAATCTAAAATAAGTATAGCTGAAAGGGGTCTGCACCTTTAGCTTCTATCACCCAACAAAGAATACCTCATGGTCTTAAGTTGAGAAATATTAGAGCAAAGAGATACAATATTTATTGGAGTAGTAGGTTTTGTTAACTCTGGACTTCGCGGGCTGAACCTAGATATGCTCACTGGGTGGTGAAAGTTGAAACTTGAGGCCCAAAGTCGTCGAAAAAGAAATGAGAGTTATGCTGTAAATCAGGATTTTTTTTTCTTGCTTCCAAAGTATGGAAATGTGGAATTCTTCTTTGATTACTTTTGACACTATTGTCTGTAATCTTTCTCTCTTTTTCTTTAGTTTGTGGATATTCAATTTTCTTCAATTGAGATTTCTCAGTGAAGCTTTTTCTCATGCAAAATTTACATCTGAGGTAGAATTTTTTTGGTTCTGCAGCTCCTGATCTGGACCAAAGCAGTATTTATGGAGCATGGAAGATTGATGATACAGAAAATAGTTTCTCAACACAGACCTTTCGGATAAAATATGCTAGACAAGATGTTCATTTATGTATGATGATCTCGTTCGACTTATCACGTAGTAGATCTATGGTAATGATCTCTCTGCCACTTTCTTCTCTTTCTATGTCCATTAAGGGGAAGGAAACTTAGTGAGAATCAAATTATATCTTCATGCCATTGTGCTAATTATCTATCTAGTAAGGTCCCGTATATACCGCACGTCAACAAGGTTGGCATACCTATTGCCTATAAATTTGTCTATACATGCCAGCACAGCTGCACTACCACATATATATATTGATGTAGACCGTAGAGGCGTAGACAATATATGAACTAGAAAAGAAACCCAACATGTTACATTATGAAATGACATTGATTAGACTTGAGTAATATTAACACTTCTTTCTTATTTTTTTGTTTCATTATATCCTCACAAATGAATTTGCATTTGATATTCCAAGGGTCACTACTGTGTAAGCAGATATGCTCCCTGAGCTATTTAGTCATTGAGGCTGAATCTGTTTACTTGCCAGTGATGCAAAAACAACTTACCCTTATTGCATTTGGAAATTTGTATTTGTAGTGTAGTATCATTCAATAGCTGACAAGTAATATGAGACAAATCCTAAGTAATAATACTTAAATACGCGAGTCCGTATATCTTCTAAACTGCCATTTGTGGTTTTCTCTTCTCCAGTAATGAGATTATTTTCCTTTTTCCCATTTCTCCCTGGAAATCTTATCAAAATCATCTTCCTCTAAACCAACATAAATCAGCAACTATTCATATGTCATATTCAGATCAACAGATGCAACAATTTTGCCTTTTTTTTTTTTTACAATATTGGGCAGGACTTGATTTCCAGAATGAGGTTTACATGTTCATATTTTAACATGTAAATTGAAATTAAGTTTTGGAAAAGTAATAAACTAGTGTAATTTTGTTGCTAAAGGGGATAAAAATAATCAATATTAAAGATTTGCTAACCTTACTTGAGAAACCATGTAGCATGATACATATATTATTCACAGCTTTGTGTTTAGTTCAATATTGTTATCCCATTGAATGTTTTATGTGGCTCTTATGTACAGGATTTAACTACAAATGGGGTTATTTTAAAGTTTGAGCTTATTTATGCTTCGACACTTGAGGATGGGTGAGTCATAAAAGTTGTCTGTTCATTAGCCTATTATATGATCCACAAACCTGCTTGTTTCCTTTTTGGTTGGTGAAAATGTAACGCTGACTGGAACTTACCATCTACAGGGATGATGTACAAGCTTCTTTGGATGCTTCCCCGGCTGCTATCCATGAATTCCGAATTCCTCCTAAAGCTCTGTTAGGATTGCATTCGTATTGTCCCGTTCATTTTGATGCTTTACATGCGGTACTTGTTGATGTAAGTGTACATGTCAGTCTACGGAGAGCTGCCTCTTACTCATCTGCCTCGAAGGTACCCAGGTTTGTTAGATGTTCTAATTTTTAGTATGATTATAATAGACTTTCATTTTAGTATTTTGTGTTCAATTCATAAGTAAATTTTGGAGCAGCTTTGATTGAAAAATCATTGTATTATATAAATAAATTTTGTTGATTTTTTTTCTGAGTAAATGTTGTATCTTAGCGGCTTTGATTTTTGGAGCAGCTTTGATTGAAAAATTGTTTGTGTTCATGTTTGATTACATAGATTAACATGTTCAAATCCTAAATTCGAATAAATACATTAATATTTTATAAGTCAATTTTTGTTTACAATAAAAATACTGCCATTTATCTAATCATTGTGATATTCCACTTGCGTTGCGTTGTGTATAAATTGGGGAAACTATAACGGAGTGAGGTATGCTTTACATCTGATATTGTGAGTGAAAGGAAGGAGAATTCCTTTACGAACGGAAAGCTGTTGGGGGAATTCTATTCCCATTTTTTGTTCAATTTCAACAATACATTATTCATACCTTCTAACCTTCTATATTTCTTTCAATTCAGTTCGTTGGTTCTACTTGAAATATGAACAGTGTTTGATGATAATTGAAGTACAAATTCTAATGTTAATATATAGGCTGATCACAAAATAAGGAAATGCAATACTCCCTCCATCCTATTCTGAGTGTCACGTTTGCAAAAAATATTATCCCAACATGAGTGTCATGTTCATAAATGCACAGGGGAAGCTAATGACATGAGAGTGATAGTGATGCACATAATATTAATTAGAGGTACAATCGAAAATTACCGTGCACACTCTTCTCTCCCCTGATGCCTCATTTAGGAAATTAACATAGACAAGAGTATCTGCCACACAAAACCTTATCTATCTTGCTCACATGAATCACTAACTCAATGATTTTTCCTTTATATATTTATTTTCACATAAACTGTGACGAAGGGGAGCCTCGGTGTTATGATTTGGAGTTGTGCACCTAGGCCTAGGGGGTCTAGGTAAAAGCAAGGCAGGGAGGCCTACCATAGACATTGAGTTGTGAATTTCACATCTAACTAATGCAAGGCAAGGATGCCTACCATAGACACTAGCAAAAACCTTTCCTCCAGTGCTAAAAATGGGGTTAAAGTTATTTAAGGAATGTCACCTAGGACTTACGGTAATTTCAATACTTGTATGTGTACTTTAGTAATAGGGGTAATAAAAGCCCTCGGTTCATATTTTTTCCAATCATTCTTCTTCAAGCATTAACAGGAGAATGTTTTGCGTGCCTGTGCAGCGCTTCAGAGGTGTTACTTCTCTAGATGTGAAAGATATCATGCTTGTCAGAGCATTATTAACTTCTCGTGATTTATTGCTGGAAGAACTACACAAAATGAACAAAGCAATTGGTGAAGCTATAGATACGTCAGATTTTGTGTCAAAAATGAATAATGCGGACTTAATAAATTTTGCGGCGCAAGCAAATGGGTTTGCAATAGATGGTGAAGTTTTAGAACAAGGCAAGCCACAAAATGGTCTTGAGGTCTTTGCTTTATTTCATGCTACAGAGCTTTACCTTTTTTTTTTGTTTGGCATTTTATATTGTTTTTACCTTTTCTTTTTTTGTTGATTCTTTGTTCTCTTTTTATACAGGGAGGAAATGGGGCACAGGATATTCTGAATGCTGAAAACCTCCATTCCCTGTCTCAAAGTGAACTGTTGAACTGTTTTCATTCATTGGGAGATCAACTGCACTATTTATGGAAGATATTTTTAAAAATTCATAGGGAAAACAAGACAGAGATACTAGGACTTTTACACAATACATGGGCTAAGGATCGGAAAGCTGAGTGGTCAATATGGATGATTTATTCTAAGGTAGAGATGCCTCATCATTATATTAATAGTGGGAGTGATGACTCTTCCCGTCGTGCTATGCACAAAAGAGTTTCCAGTTTGTGGAAGTTACCTGATGAGGTAAGGGCTTGTATGTTCCTTCATACTTTTGTACATACAAGTTGCTTAAAAAGAAAAAGAAACGTGGATTGAATTAGGAAATTATGATATGAGACATAAAAGCATTAATTTTGTCTTGAAAATCATACAGCCTCTTGAAACTGCAATTTCATGTGCTGAACTTCATCGGAGGAGCATTGCACAGATGCGGGTGAGCTATCAACTTGAATATGGGGGCCACCTTGTGACTCTTAAACTCTTAAACTGTGAAGCACTGACACACAAACACCGAATACGATACTGACAGGTCGACACCGATAATAACTTGAGAAAATAGAATAATTGAATGTAACAAGATGTGTCGGTGTTGGACACTGACGCGTGTCGGTGCTACATAGCTCCTAGATATGGCCTATTGATGAATCAATGCTTTTTTGCAGATTAACGGCCGTTCAATTCAAGACATGCAGATATTTGGAGATCCTTTGCGTATACCAGTTGTGCTTGTTGAAAGGGTGATGAATGTACCACGGCGTAGTACCAGTGAAATTCCACTCCTAGGACATGTTGGACTTGTGGATTCACATAGCTTAACAAATGGGCTGGGGAGTCATACTTTCAGGAAGAAATCTGCACCAAAAAGTAATGTTCGTGTGTTGAAGATTGTTGTCTTTGTGCATGGGTTTCAGGCATGTCTTGAGAATTTTATTGCAAAACTATACACTGTTTTTTATGTAGGACTTGAGCATGTTAAGTTTATCCAGTTATGTTAGAGTTAGTGATTAGTCATATAATGTTGATCAACTATTTGTAGCATTGCCAAAAGGGGACTAACCTTGCAATACTCATCAGACCAAGCTGAAGAGGGGCCAGATCGGATTAGCATGACTTTAACCATGCTGGAAAACCTAAAATCCCAAGCCCATTAAGAATACAAAGTTCAAAAAGGACCCAGGGTCAGTTTTGACTTCTAACCTTGTGATAAGTATCTAAATACTTGGGGAACACTCCCATAAAATCTAGCTATCAAGGGGAAGAACCAAGTCATTTAAATACTCCACCGAACATCCCATACTAATCAGTGTGTACTTGGGCACCCCATAATATCCAAGTCTTTATCATAGCACCGCAGCTGAGAGCTGACATCTGCCACTCTACGATACTCAGTCTTTCCAAGCAAAGCAACGACTTGTCTCTGATACCAATTGATAAGTATCTAAGCACTTGGAGAAGCATCGCTTAAAAGCTAGCTATCAAAGGGGAAGAACTAAGCCACTCACGGAACGTTCCGTACTACTCGATGTGGAACTTGGGCAGCCCATAATACCCAAGTCCCCGTCACATTGGGTTAAACAAAGTAGAAAATTGAAAATCCTAACCCATTAATACTTGAAGTTATCTAATTTGGATTTGGTTGTCTAGAATATTCTCAATTAAAGTTGTGCTTCGCGGCCAGATTTCAAACATGGATGTAATAAATAAGCAATACTACTCAATTCTCATACAACCATGAATGTTGCATGGTCCGGAAAAAAGTGTATTACATCACAGCTTCAGGAACAGGACTTTTCAGTTTCTCTTCTTTTTCTTGGACACTAATGTTGTTTCTCTTTTCTCTTTGTCGTGCACATATAGTTTGGGATTTATTGTTGTGTTGAATTTCTCTTCTCTGCTTAGGGATAACTTTCTATTAAAATGGGTTGTAGATTTGTAGTTTCTTCTGTCCTTTTCTGTTGTGTTGAGATATGTCATAAGTTTCCGGCAAAGTTTGCTAAGTTCTTTAGATATATAGGATAGTGTTCTGTCTTGTGGACACACACACACACACATATAATATGTAGGTTCCTTATGTCGCGTAAAACGAGGCCTAACTCATACTCCTTATAAACTGTTCTCAAGAATCCTATCTATCCGATGTGGGACTAAATCCACCGAGTGTTGGCTGCTAACCCCTTAAGTTCTTACTTTTAACATTGAGATATGGGTTCAAACTTGGCTTAAAAATTAGAGCTAGCAAACTCAGGATTGAGGTTATAAGCCTCAAATGAGATATATAACAGAAAGAAATTGTGGGGTGTTTTTTTCTGGTCAAAATGATAAAGTAAACTCAAAGTGATCAAGTTTATTAGATAGGACTCACAAAAAAATTTACTTTTATTCAACTGAAATTAAGTACAGATTTATTTACTACAATGGCTGACTCTTAACTTGATCTTCTTCAGATTGTTGAGTTAAAATAAGTTTTTTTATTTGAAAAAAAAAAAACATAATCGACGTAAATCATGTCATGTTACCCTTAGTTTATCTCTCAAGTTTTTTGCATGTAAGTTTATTTCCACTGATGTTTACAATTACATATATAAATGAACGTACAGGAAACCGTAAATAAGAAATATAATTTTGAATGTGAAGTCTTCTATTTTTTTTTTGACCAAGTAAGTATACAAAAGTTGGTAATCACTATCTCTTTCTGTTATATAGTTGAGCAGACGTAAACCAAGTCTACTATGCTGTTTGGAGTTCTCCTGTCTTTGTAATTGATCTTTTTTGAAAAATGAAGAAATATAATACACATCAGATGTATCCTTTTCGTTTGAGCTACAATATTTGCTTCCATTTTTATTTTTTTTCATGTCTGGTTAAAAAGTTGATTAAATGCCTATTCTTCATCTTAAAATGTTTTTAGGGGCATCATCTGGATCTACGACTAGTTCGGAATCAATGGCTTTTGATAGATCCTAAAGTAGAATTTCTCATGTCAGAGGCTAATGAAGATAAAACAAATGGAGACTTCAAAGAAATGGGACATAGGCTAGCTCAGGAAGTTATTTCTTTTGTTAAAAGCAAAATGGACAAAGTAACAAGATATGGGAAACTGGGAGATATCAAGCTAAGTTTTGTTGGACATTCAATGGGGAATCTCATTATAAGAACAGCGATAGCAGGTAAGTTATTTTAATTGAATAGAAGAGATGATGTTGATCAGTTGAAGTTTGGTAGTAAATTTTGTCCCGTGTTTGCAGATAAAATGATGCAGCCATATCTAAGACACCTACATACATATGTTTCAGTATCTGGTCCACACTTGGGATATCTTTATAGTTCAAACTCATTATTTAATTCTGGAATGTGGTTTTTGAAGAAGCTAAAAAACACACAGTGCATTCATCAGCTCTCCTGCACGGATGATCCAGATTTGCAAAACACATTCCTGTATAAACTGTGTAAGGTATGAAAGTGTCCTACAAAGTTTGGGATCAAGTATCATGAAGAGTTTTTAATGGAGTTATTTATTTTGCACTCTTTTTTTCAGAAGAAGACCTTGGAACATTTTAGGAATGTTATCTTGATATCTTCTCCTCAGGTATTGCCTTCTCTCTTTGTCACGACCCAACTTCTAGCCGTGACCGGCGCACAGACCACTGATACATGAAGTCTGGCCAGCCTAAAGAACCGAACTTGACAAATAGCTTTTGAATAAATAGTACACTGTGAAACCGAAACTTA
>Ga0315914_1000138_pt1 | contig 68646 bp, 38 predicted proteins | sample MpolenodulesMG_FD_203920 | JGI IMG/M metagenome (GOLD analysis project Ga0315914, IMG submission 203920) | Medicago polymorpha root nodule microbial communities from Los Angeles, California, United States - elongated nodules | ecosystem: Host-associated > Plants > Roots > Nodule | place: USA...
GGGGTGTTTCGAACTTTTTTTTTCCCCTTTTCTCTTAAAATTAAATGTTCAGTCGTGAAATAAAATAGTGAGTCAAACGCTAATCAAATAGCCTTGATCTCCGAAAAATGGCGCGACATGTATCATTTGAAATTTTGAATTTTTCTTTTGCAATCATGTTTAGTCTATCATAAAAATTCTCTCTTGCAAAAGTTTGAATTTTTTAACAAGGGAGGAATTAAACATGAATTTTTATATTTTTGACGCTTAAAAATTAATATTTAATTCATGTTTTGTTAAAAGAATATAATTTTTTTCGGGAGAGATTCGTATAATATTAGAAACATTCTTGCAAAACCCATTTAAGGTTTCGAATCATACACATAAGTTGACTTAAAAGCATAGATAAAAAGACGATTATCTAAAGCTTTTGGGGAATCAAAAGTCGAAGGAAAAATTTAAAGAGACTAAAACAAAAAAATTGAAAATTTACAGAGACCAAAATATATTTAAGGAGAATACTAAACAATATCCAAGATATTAGTTAAGCAATCAAAACAAGTAATTTTTAATAAAATGTGGTGTACTTAATTAATTTTCATTTTTTTACAAAAATTACTTAATCAAATGTTAAAACTTATTACATTTAACCCAATTATCAATGATTGCGACATTGTAAAAAAAAAAAAATGATTGCACGTTTATAATCATGGTAAAAGGACTTACGTTTGGCAAAGGACTTGGAATTTGGTAGATATGAACCAATTAAATGGTACATGTGCCCTTTGACCATGTCTCCCCGGATTGAGCTAACAAAGCCTCTGTCCCTAATATAGATCATTGATGATTTCTTAAAAAAAATAAAAATCATTGATGATATATTTGATCATGTAAATTCTTCCGTTCCTAATTCCTATGTGTACCGTTTAGTATGTTCTATAATTAACTGTGCTTAATTTGATTGTGATCAGCGGGTAAGCCTCTTGATTGCTTTCTTCCAAGAAGCAAAATAGTGACTAGTGAAGCACTGGCGTGCACGTGATCTTTGTGCATGCTTTCTTTTACGAGTAATTTTATTTGGTCACAAACACAAATAAAAAATATTTAGACATACATACGTAGATGAGAAAAATTAAAAGATAAAAGAAATAAATAATAAAAAATGCTGTGATTAATTTATTCTTTTTTTAGTTTTTGTAATTATTTATGAGTGTACGTCCAAATATTTTTTATTTGAGTTTGCGACTAAGTAAGACTAACTCTGCTTTTACATGGGTAAAGATATAATCGAAAAAACCGAGTCTATAATGGACAACTTCTCTCTACCATTATATCAATAATAAATAGAGATAATCTTCATTTCTTAAAATAAATGGTAACTATAGAAACAACTAGTTAGATCTAATGAAAGAAATCTTTAATTAAATCTTACGATCTCCACAATACAAAGATTCTAAATCCATTTAAGGTAATGTAACATGTTCATATGTCTGTCCATGAGATTATAGGCGCCATGTGCGAATTATAAATGAGTGTATGCGCTTACGTGTGTGTACGTACGTGTGCGCGTATGCATGCTTGTGCAAAAAAAAACTAGTCATTCAAATTTGATACTACCTCAAATGAGCTAAAATATTATAGAAGAATGGTTAAAGATTACATCAATATTGAAAAGGTGAATATCTATCTTTCTATAAAATAAAATGATCCTCCACTTTAGTTGACACAAATGATTTGACCTTCACGCTCATGAATTAGCAAGGGTAGCCTCATATAATGCTACCTCTCATGTTTATGATAATGTACCGTCATGTATCTCTTCTTTGATTGATAATGAAAAGCAATGAATTCTCCCTTTCAAAAAAAAAAAATTAATATGATTTGACCTTCAATTCACAATTATTAATTTTAAAACGGTAAAATTTATTACAAATTTTGAACTTTAACATTATGCAAATATTTTAATTTGATTCTAAATCCCAATTTCATTTTGGGAGGCTAATTGCTGTGAAGGAGCTATTGCAAATATATTCATTATCTCTTTTACATTTTGTCTTTGTAGGGCACACTTGGAGATGGGAGGCTAATTCCTGTGAAGGAGCTACTTCAAGAATCTGATCAAGGAATGAATGATTTCGTGAATGAAATTGCAACAATATCCATTGCAAAGCATAAAAATCTAGTAGACTTGTATGGATGGTGTACCAATGGAAGTAAAAGATTCATAATTTTTGAATAGCTAGAGAACAAGAGTCTTGACGGTGCACTTTTTGGTATGATAGTCTTTCTGTATTTTTGCATGTATGTGCACTTATTTGTTATACAAGTTCTCTATACAATTAATCAAGGATATTGTTGGATTGTTTTGACAGGGAATGATATTATACTTGATTGGTCCACGCGTCAATCATTTGTTTGGACGTCGCAGAGGGTTTAGAATATTTTCATGAGGGGACACGAACACATTATACACCATGATATAAAGTGTCAAAATATTTTGCTCGACTCTAAATTTGTCCCCAAAATATCTGATCTTGGGCTTGGCAAATTTCATGATGATGAAAATCCTATCTTTTGTCCACAACGAAAGGTACAGGTAAAGTTCCTCACCATTTATAAAAATAAATGGAACATGCAATTTGAAAAGAGATAGATACAAAAAATAGACTATGGATCCCAACACCAAGTGAGTCTCACCATCATTAATTATTTTAAATGGAACAAATGGAAAAAGTTATAAATGGATAGGATTCTAACCCGAAAGGAACATTGTAAATCATTCATAATTGATCATCTTATCTTAGTTTCATATGATTTTATTTTTCAAATAACATGAAACTAACATGTAGTCTAACACCCATGGTGAAGTGGATATATAGCACCAGAATATATCTCCTACGGTGAGCTATCAGAAAAACAAATGTTTTCGCTTTTGGTATCATGACTCTTGAGGTAGTCGGTGTGTGGGAGGCGAAATGGTTTCATGAAAGACAAGTATATTCTAGTTACGGTAAGCTTCTTGTTGCTTCCTTTGAATTTTTTTAATTATCTGAACACAAATTTGTTAATTACCGTCATCATTTACTCAATATTGCAGGGATAGTACCTATAATATATAGTTATGATGACAACACTCCTTCGAAGCTAGAGGAGTATGTCACATCCTTGATATAGTCTCCCTCCTCTTTTGTTTGTTCTTTTTTTCTTTTCTTTCTCTTTGATCATTATACTTGGTGATAATAGCTGTTGTGCTCCAATTTTTGCTAAAAAAAATAAAAAGAATTCAGTGAGTTTTGTAAACATGTTCATAGGACTATCCATGAGATTATATGTACACTGTGCGAATTATAAATGAGTGTGTGTACGTGCACACATGTGTATGCTTAAAAAAAACTAATACTTAATCAAAATGAAATACTAATTTTATATATCTAATTGATGCATAATGTGTTTTTTTTGTTAAGGATTACTCCGAGCTTGTGTTTTTTTATAAGGGATCAAATTAAATATCCACTCAAACAAAAAATCAATAGTTTAAAATGACTTAGATTTCCCAAAGTTTAGATTGTCAATTCAAAGTCTTAGTTTCTTTAAAAAAAAAAGGTCTACGTTATTTATTACCGCCAACAATAAAAATGGAAAGTTCTCCATTAATTATACATGCTAAACTACAATCAATAAGAAGCACCAGAGTTGATATCTTTGAACACCTACTAAACGTGAAGTTGATATTCATCACTTTGAATACCTACCAAACTACAATTATAAATGCGAGAAACAATTTCCTACACTAGATTCCTGGTAAGACACTGTTGAAACAATTAGTTAGATCTAATGGAAGAAATATTTCATTAAATCTAACGATATCCACTATGTAGAGAATCTAAATCCATTTAAGTTATGTAACATGTTCATAGGACCATCCATGAGATTATATGCACACTGTGCGAATTATAACGAGTGTGTACGCGCGCGTGCATGCTTGAAAAAAAACTAGTTATTCAATTTTTATATTACCTCAAATGAACTAAAATATTATGGAAGAATAGTTAAAAATTACATCAATATTGAAAAGTCACCCCATATTAACACAATAGAATTATAACAAATGTATATAGTTACATGTGGCATTTAGCCTGGAAATGGACAGTTCTTTCCCAGGACAGGACAGGTGGCAGTGTTCAACTGGTTCAGGAATAAAAGAAATAAAAATTAAATTAGTTTTTTAATCTTTTTTTTCTTTTTCCAGTTTACCTCCCCATTTACTAAAAACAAATATTATCTTCTTCCTCTGTATCAAAACCCACCTCCATAACCATGACATTCCGACGAGATTCCGAGCACCACCGCCAACAACGATGACACAACTTTATTCCCTTCCAATATTCAAAAAGTGGTTGATTGATATGTGGCAAAAGAGATATAAATTTAGGGAGAAGAAAAGATACAAATTTGAAGAGGTTTCTTATTAAAAAAATCTAAAGAGGTTTGATGAAGGAGATGATGATGAATAATAGTTTTTTTCTTTTTTTTGATGATGAATAATAGTTTTTTTTTTAAAGGAATGATGATTAATGAGTTGTAAATGATAAAAAGGAAACCAATAAATCAAATAAATGCTAAATTATTATTTAAATATTCAGATGTAAGATTATATTAGAGATGTACGTTTAAATGATTGTTTAATTATTTATATTGAAATAGATACTTTTATAGTTTTTTAGAATTGAAATGATTCAATATTTATATAATATTAAAATCGCATAGAACAATTACGATATGCATTTATGCTTTAAAAAAAAATATGATATGTTTTGTTTTTTGAGGGAAAAAAAAAACTATATGTTGTCTACACTATAAAAAAGTTTTTGGGTCTGTCACCTAACAAGAACAACACTAGAGTTTATATCTTGCAACATCTATAAAATGTGAAGTTGATATTTCTCCACTTCTTACACTTACCAAACTACAATTAATATTTACATTATATAATCCGAAAAGAAAAAAAACTACAATTAATAAAAGTGAGAAATGATCTCCTACATCATACAACAACTCCATGGTAAATCCATTTAAGGTTATACAACATGTCCATCCAAAGGAGTAGCATCAGGCTTCTCCACAACATGTATTGTTGTATTGGGAGACACTGACATGCAAGATAACAATGGTCCAACAATAGGCTTCACCTTCTCTGTAATTTTGATAATAACAAGGAACAAAACTCGATACAAAACAATCATCCCTAGCAAAATTGCAAGATCAACCCATTTTGAATAACTCATGTTACTTTGCCAAATATCTCTCAAAACCTCTTCACCACTAATGTAACCATTTGTACCTTGCCCGTTTTTAGTATGAAATCTTAGTCCTTCGTACTCATTCTTGAACAATCCTTCAAATCCATATGTATGAAATGCAACATAGTGTAGTGGATATCTCCAAAATGGCTTAGGAATTTCATGTGGCAATTTAAAGAACCCTCCAACCAAAATCATGATTCCTTGAATTCCAGCACCAGTTATGATTCCCATGAGATAGTTAGGGACAATGCTTGCAACTATCATCATAAGACTTTCCACCAACATTAGGCTAGAAAATAAAACACTAGCAAAGTACAAAAAGTGTTCAAATCCTTTCTGTAGACCAGGGGGGTAATAAGTTATAGCTGCTGGAATTATTGTAACCAATAAAATGAATGGAATTGATGAAAAGGTGTTCCCAATCACATATGCAGTCACACCATAATGCCCATTTTGTCTTTCTCGTTGAAATACCTAGTAACAATTGGTAGAGTTCAAATAATAGAGAAAAAAAAATAGTTTATACTTATCTTGTCAATCAAGATTAAAGAGGCGGAAGTGATATATTTGATACTTCAAAATTTAATTTATTGACCGAGATTACAGAAAAAAAACAAAATCTTCAATTAAGTAATAGGCTCAAATGGTTAAGAAGTTCAATCAAGGACGAATTGTTTATGAAAATTTGAGTTCGATTCATGAGTGAAAGAATTATTCCACGAGAATGGTTGAATTATATACGAAATTAATATTTCTTTGAATTTGGATTGTTCGTCGTCAACAATTATGAACATTCATGCACGTCCTTGGATTGAGACAATCCAAACTTCAATATTAATTATTTAATTTAAAATATGAGTCGTCCGCATCTCAATCCAACTAATGTGTTGACTGTGTAATACTGCTGAAATACGTGAGATTTCTCACTAATGAGAATCAAAATCCATTATTTATCTCTCTATAATAGTTTTTGGAATTACCTTCATGTCTTCCACAAAGGAAGGAAATCCACCAATGCTCATGAAAGTTAAGAATCCAGCTATAAATGAAAGAAGTGAACCTCGATCCTGAAATAATGAAAAGAAAAATGCACAATTACACATTATATTAGTGAGAAATCAAAGCCTTCCTAGGTTCAAACTAGTCATCAACTCTTAGTCTCAATACCTTAATTGAGTCATAACTTGTACCCAAATCATAGTAAATAGTGCCTAAACTTATAGCCAATGCAACATATATGACTAAGCGTAACCAGTAATAGCCTAGATCACGAAACATGTTTATTGATGACCGTTCGATAAGAACTGAGCATTGATTAAGGAACCCAGCATGTCCTTTCTTCTTGCGATCCATTGAGCTAGTGTGCTGAAAAATACACATTTCAATTTAATTAATTGCCATTCAAAAAAAAATTAATTAATTAGTTTTAATCTTAATGTTGAAAAATACACATTGATCTAGTTAGCCACATAGTGCACCTTATTAGATAGTACTGCTACTTCATTTTGAACATCTAGGCTCATTTCAGATGATTTATATGAACTCACAAGAATACAAATTGCTTCTTCAGTAGGGATCGTTCCTGTCCCTGCCAATCCTGTCTCAATATCCTGAAATAATTTCGGCATATATTTAAAATATATTTTTTTACTATTTTCTTATGTATGTTGCATTGAAGAGGGATGAAATCATGAAGAAGAGAAAAAAAATGTTATTATGCTTAATAAACTTTACCTGATCAAAATCCTTGTTTATAGTTTTAAGTAAATGATCAGAAGGATTTTGTAGAGGAGGACAAGGAAATCCATTCAAAGCAAAAAACTACATTGAAACAAAAGCAAAATCAATCATCATTGAAAACTAAATAAACTTTTTTTTTTATAGTAGATATAAAATATGAGAAAATGAGATATGTATTGTGTGAGTGTAAAATTGTTTTACACTAACAATAAATCACAACTCGTCAACACAATAAAGAATTACATATCCGCTTTTATTCAAAAACAGTCAAACATGATATGAAAAATTGAAGAGTTGTAATTAGATGTCAGTGTAAAATAACTTTATATTAAACTAACATAACAAAGGTTTAGTTTCAAACCTCACATGCTGCAGAAGCAGGTCCAAAGTAAACAGTTCTACCTGAAGACAGAAGACAAAGGTTATGAAAGAGTTGAAAAACTTCAGTACTAGGTTGATGGATGGATGTAATAATAGTTCTTTGAATTCCATCTTTATGATCCAAAATAGCAATTCTTTTCATAACATAGTAAGAAGCTGCACTATCAAGTCCACTAGTTGGTTCATCAAGAAAAAGAAGTCTAGGACGTGTTAGGATCTCAATGCAAATGCTGACTCTCCTTTTCTGACCCCCACTTATGCCTTTTACACCCCACCCTCCAATTCTTGTGTTCATTGCATCTTGTAGACCCATTTCTTTGATTGTAAACTCAGCTCTTTCTTTCTTCTCTTCCTTAGACATTGTGTCAGGTAATTGAAGTTGAGCTGAATAGTAAACTGCTTCCCTAACAGTTAAGGTTGTCAATAAGGTATCATCTTGTGTCACATAAGCCTACATAGATTAATGGAAGAATTAATAGTTGAGCATAATCCTTTGTTTTTTTTTGGGAAGAGTTCAAAATTAAATTTGTACCGAGGTTCCATAAGAAAGTTCTTGTTTGTGACCATTGATCAGAATTTCCCCTGTTTGTCTTGTGTTTGAGCCTAATCTCCCTGAAAGAAAAATAGATAAATTTGTATTGATATGTTATCATCATCATTCTTTGATGACAGTTCTTTTTTTAAAATTTTATATATATAGTAGAGCAAAATTTAAACAAAATAGTTTGAAATAGATGGTAGAATTAATAGAAAAAATTGTTACACCAAAAGTTGATATTTTCTATTTCTCAACATTTAGAGTGTGTAAGTTTTGGCCATTAAACTTTAAAAAATCAATTAGTTGACTAAAAAATATCGACCAAAAGAAGAAAAAAATTTTCCTTAGGTTTACAATGCTTCCTACGACTAGGCTAGGCTAGCACTTCAACCTCAAGTGTAATTATTTGATTAAGCAAAAGTTAGCAAATTTATAAATAAAATAATTAAGCTGCACCAAAAGTTTATATCACCTTAATATAATGGTATCGATTAAATAGTACACCCTCCGGTCACTATTATAAGCAAAAATCAACGTTTTAGATTCATTCATTAAATGATGTATATGATCTGTAATAAAGATCATATACATCATTAATTGAATGAATCAAAGATGCAAAATTTTGCTTATAAAAGTGATTGAATATGATGTAATTCTCATTCAATGGATAAACAAAACGTAGCAAACATGCATTTTCAGTTTCACTATTTTGATTATGAGAATGAAGTGCAGATTAGGTATTCACTATTTTATTACCATAAAGAATATTGACATAAATAATAAAAGATGTAAGAAAATATTGATTGTTATATTTTTGGTACATGATTAGTGGTCGTTATTTTTTAGTGAATTATATGGAAGAATACAATAGAATAAAATCCAAAATTTCCATGTTTTCCTTTGCTGCAAACGTGGACGGCAGAGGGCCAAATGAGGTTTATTCTTTTTCTCTAGGTAATTAGGTATTCATTAACAAAATAAATAAATTTTTATATTAAGAATTCTTCATCGTATTTAAGGAATAAGGAAGATGTAGAAACATTACTGTATACACGTCAAACGTCGGCAAGAATGTTGTTGTTATTTTCGTTCACCTGTTCAGTAGTATGTTGCGTATTTTTTTTTGGTGAAGATTTTTTTTTTGGTGAAGAGTAGTATGTTACGTATAACTAACTTTTTATGTTTTATTTATAAATAAAATAAAAAACATGTTATATTCATCACGTACTTATATAAGTTGACAAATGAAAAAATTGTCAGGAGTTTATTATATTTTTCGCTTTTTGTTTGATCAAAGACAAATTTGCTTTTTGTTCTTATTTCGAAAATATCAATGATATATTAATTATTAATTATTCGTAACATTTGTTTTTCAATTCACCACACAAAAATAAAACATTTCTTTTTCAATATTGATCTTTGAAATATTGGAGGGAGCAATAATTAGTGATTATAGATTGGTTGTTTTTTCAATATATGTATATATGTAGGCCCTTTTTTCTTTTTGACCAGAATATATACTAGGTTCTTATCTCTTAGAAAATTTATGGTGAATGAGATAATTTGTTTGGATGATCAATATTTTTACTAATATTTGGCTCAATTATAAAAAATTGTTTCCAACCCACACCTAACTCATTTGTGCCTTTTTCTCTCGCAAGAGTTAAGATTTTAAATGAAAATAAAAAGTGCCTTATAAGATTGAAAAATGTTTGAAATTTTAAATAAATAAAAAATGTCATTTATATGTTAGGAAATATCTATTACGCCTTGTCCATTTTTATAAATTTTTCTTTTTTGCTTTTAAGTTTTAACATACACATGTTGGTTTGAGATTTTGAAGTATACCCCTCTCAAGTCATGTTCGATTTTCCTTTTAATCAACTTTGGTGAGTTAAACAAACATCGATGGGTTAAACACACATTTTCATTGTGGCTTAAATGGGGCACCCGTAAGTGTATATATGGTAGGATTGAAACTCTTGAAAATTGATTTTATGATATTCAAAACTTCCTAAAAACAAATGGAAATAACGTTTATGCCCACGACAGTAGTTAATTACTGGCTACCGCTGCCTTTAACAGTAGTTAATTATCAGATTTGTTCGACAGTAGTTACTGTAGCATCAAAATTTGTTTTTTGATTAAATATAATACATCCATCCATTCATGCATTTAGAGTGAACTCGGTTTTGAAGAATTAAGCGTAGTTATCAGAAGCAAAATGAGAGAGGATGCATTCAATATTTTTTAATGTAAAACAGGTCATGAATGAATAAATGACTATTATCACATACATTTATTGACTAAACAATAATATCAGAACCAATCTTGTCTTCTCTATGATAGAATGGCATTAATACAATAAATTTGAAACAGTATACTCACTCTGTCTCAGATTAGAAGAAAAAAAACTCATTTTCTTTGTAAAAAATTATAAGCAAAAAAGATCAACTTTTATCATATTTAATTATGTTTTTTCAAAAAATTATCTTTTCCAAAGGAAAATTAAATGCAAAGTGCATTCAATTTACTTTTTTTTTTTTTCATTTTCTCTATAATCAACTACCAATGAAAATTGTTTTTATATCTTCCTATAAAACTTATTTCAAAGATAACACAAAAATAACTGTGTTACAAACTACTATGTTTTAATTTTCTTAACAAATGTGATTTTTTTCTTATAATATGGGACAGAGAGTATTTTATCTTCCCTCAAAAGGAAACAGTATATTTTATCTAATGCCAGTGACCACAATAAATTTGCAAATTTGCTCAGAATTACAAGACATTGACCGATGAACAAAAGAAATGTCCTATAATAGAAAATGAAAATGGTTACTTGTAATATCCATGCCATATTATAAGAGAGTAAGAGAATGTGAAAATCAGTCACAAAATGGTATACATACCGCAGTAAAAATCCAGCGTTAAGGGTAAAATTGTTATTTTCATGTCTCTTTAAGAAGTTTTGTATGTCAAAAAAGTAATTTTCTACACTCTTTAGATTAGTCGATCTTTGTATCGGATATCGAGTTTTCAAAAAAAGTTTTAACACACATTTTGTTTTATGTATAACTGTTGCAAAAACATCACTTGTAAAAATATATCATGCCTCGTCCATTTTTATAAGTCTTTCTTTTCTACTTTTAAGTTTTATAACACACATTGACTTGAGATTTTGGAGTGGCTCCTCTCAATATCTCATGTTTGATTTTTCCTTATGTCAATTTCAGTGGAATAAGTTCATACAAATCTATGTTTTGTTTTTAAATGGGACACCCATATATAGATGATGGAATTGAACTTCTCAAATTAGTCGGTCATTCTACTGGATATCAAGTTAAAAAAAAAAAGTTTTGACACACATTTTGTGTATCACTGTTACAAAAATGTCACTTGTAAAGATATTATTTTTTAATGGCGTGTATATATAGTATATATACTAATATTAATGTTAATCTTTCAAAGATAAGTTAATAGTAATTTAGGTTACGTTTAGAAAAACTAATACAAACTATGATAATAATACAATACAGGAGGATAACTTAATTAAGTTTAACAATACCTGCTAATGTATCAAGTAGTGTAGACTTGCCACAGCCAGAAGGACCCATTATGGCTAGGAGTTGACCAGGCTTAGCATAACCGGTTAATCCTTGAAGAATTGATTTGCTTCCATTCTTCCCATTTGAAATCGTATTTACCCATATATCCTTCCATGTTAAGCATGTACCATCAACTTCAGCTTCCTTTTCTCTCTTCATCATCATTTCTAGTGTGGTTGTGTTGGCTTCAATGTCTTGAACAGTTCTTTGAACTATTGATTCTGAACTTGTTTTAATTTCACAACAACCAGAAGATGGAAGACATAGGGAAGCCATCAATAGCAATAGTACCAAGAGGAGAGAGAGAGATATGCAGAAGAAGAATGTGTGAACTTGTGAGAAAAGTCATGCTACATATATAGAGTTTTTAACGTGCTTAAATTAAGCACGTGCGTGTTTCATATTTTTCATTCACGTCACATTTTTTTTTATCGGCTTAAGTACTATAGATGACAACGGCGCCAAGGCAGGATACTATAATGTCCGTCTTCGTATATGTGTTTGTAAAAAATATCCATACTCGAGCTTATATCCTCGTGACACAACTTTACTATATATTTTCATGTTATATGATTATTTAAGTGTTGGTATCCGCACTCGTGACCTATATTTTAATATCAAAAAGATAATAAAAGAACAAAAGAAACACAGAGACCAAATTTAAGGTCCCGTTTGTTTCACATTTTTATAATTTTTTTTAAATCACTTTTTTCATTTTTATGTGTTTGTTAAGGATTTTTAGAAAAAACATTTTATCAATAAAATATATCTTGACCCTAAAATGAAAAGTTATTAGAATTATCTTTTCTCAAAATCTATTTTTTTTTCAAAAACAAGAAGGTAACACATACACAAATTAAAACTCAATTTTATTTTGTTTTTAAATGTATTTTTATGGGTAGTAGGCAAACAAAAATAACTTCAGATTTTTTTTTAAATCTCTAAAAAAAAAAAATCTAGATCCTTTTAACACAAAATCTAAATTTTTTTAAAGTTGAAACAAACGCTCCCTAAATATGATCCAAATTATTTCAAATCAACGCATAAAATATTACAAATATAACTTCTTATTATACGCTTAAACAAATTTGTTTATAAGAATGTTATATTGTTGCTTTCATTTAAAAAGACAAAATTTTATATTATATTTGTTATATTATTGAAATAGAACATGGTTTATCGAGTTTATTATTATTTTTTTCTTTGAAGGAGAGTTTGATCTAATTTGTTCTTTGAAGGAAAGTTTGATCTAATTTGAAAGTCGTAAATATTTATAAATTTGTTCTTTGAATGAGAGTTTGATCTAATTTGAAAGTCATACATATTTATATTTTGACTTTTAATCAAAATTAAAATTTAATGAAAAAACATCATTTATAATTTATAAATGTTAACACGATAAAAAAGAGAGATGAAAGACAAGTAATTTAGAAATATTAATGCAATAAAAAGAACGGAGAGACATACATGTCCACTAGTAATAATACTCCATTCGTCTCATACTAACCGAGTCTTTTGATCATTTCACTCGTATTAAGAAAAAATGTATAAGTGAAAGAGAAAGGAAAAATGTTTTGATTGTCTTGTCAAGTGTTGGTGCATTTCCCATTAATCATAAATGCAAAGTATAATATATTGAATTAAAAGTGATTAAAATAGTATTTATTAGTGTTACAATTGAATAAATGTAAGTAGTATTGTATTGAAAAATAAAATGAATCAATTATCATGAGACAACTTTTTTGTGTGCAAATAACTCGGTTATTTTGGATTGGAAGGAGTATGATTATGATGATGATGATGCCAGCAGGAGTTTATAAGTTGGAGTAATTGTTATTATGTCACTCACCAATTCATTGGAGGAAAAAAAATCAAAGTAGCAACTAGCAACATTGTTCATAAATTAGATTGATTTTTGAATTACGAAAGACACTCGTATTAATTATGGTAGAAAGATAAACTTTGAAGTTTGAATTCAGAGGTCCTGTTTTCAAGCTCTACAAGTCTCCTAAGTTCTTTCAAAAAAACAAAAGTCTCCTAAGTTCTTCCTTACATTACAAGTCTTCTAAGTTCTTTCAAAAAATAAAGTCCCCTAAGTTCTTTCTTACATTAGATTGAATCACGAACTCTTCACCCAAAATTTCTCACCTTATGAAAGACACACGTTTTTTTTTTTCTTTCTATAATAAGCCTCCTTAGTTTAATGATTCAACTCATGCGGTTGAACTAATGGAAATTAAATATATATTATATTATAATTTAGGAAAAACTGCATCTATAGTCGTTTAATCTATGAGTTTGTATTAAATTGATCTTTTATGTTTTCCCCCACACGTAAGTTTATAAGTGTTTTTTAAAAGTGTTAAACATAAATTCAAACATCTGACCCCTCATATTTCATTTTTGTGAAAGAAATACATCTAAAATAATATAATCCAAACGAAAATAAATAAGATTTATTATAAAAATAATAAGTGAGACTTATTCGTAATTCAAAAGATTGAGTTAATGATGCCAATGGGATGACGACTCTATTTTTGATGTTGCTTGCTTCTTTCTCTTAAAAAAAATATTGGTAAGTTGATATATTCGAATATAATGTGTAACCAAAAAAAATATTCGAATATGATAGATTTTAATATCAATTTTGCAAAAATCTTTCAAAAAAAATATAGTAATTTTGAAAAAAGAAAATAACTTAATAAGAATAAGACTGAATATCCTCTCAAAAATATTAATAAGTGTGTTGGGCCATCTCTAGGACAGATTGATGAATTGAAGCAATAATAATATGAATAATAATGATAACAACAATAATAATTATAATATAGACAAAATAATAATAATTATAATAGTAATAGTAATAATAATAATAATAAAAATAACATCAACAATTCCCTTAAAAAAACATCAACAATTCTAGTTTAAAAAAATAAAATTATATAAACCTCCTAATAAAACAACAATAAGGGATGGATAGTCTTTGGTGTAGTACCTTTCTTCCTTTCCAATTAAATCATTCATTCATTTAAACTACAGCGTTTATAGTTACATCCTTTTAATATAGTCATATAATATTTATTCAAAAAAAAATATAGTCATGTCATATCATTTTTTTTTTGTTACAAATCATATAATATCATTTAAACATTGGATGGGATTATTTAAAAATTAGTTAAATCTCATTATAATAGGAAGTAGGAACAATCGCATTTAAATTTGAACAATATTCTTGTATAAAAAAGTAGCAATATTTTTTTTATAAAAAAAACTCTACCTATATTTTTTTTAAGAAGTTAAAATGAATTATATTAAATTAAAAACGTTTGGTTTTTCTAGCACAAGAGGAGACCGGGAAAAGGAGTATAAGTTACATCAAAGACCAAAAAAAACATAAACCAAAAAGAAACAAAAGCAAATAAATTTACAACATGATCCCCAAACAAGTTAAAGGGTTAAACCACCAAGATTTTGGATTGACTTATTATCTTCCAATTTTGATTTTTTTTTTAAGAGATATCTTTCAATTGAACACCATTTCATTTAAATTATTATAACTAGCGGAAAGACAGACACCCATCTTTTCACTCTTTTTATTGTGCTAACGTTTGTAAATTATAAACAGTGCTATTATGAAATTTTGATTAATTAAAAGTATAAATATAGATGTTTATGACTTTCAAATTACAATATAACAAATCCAACAAACAATGTTTATCTATTTTAATGACACCAACAATAAACATTATTATAGAAAAATTTGTTTAAGGGTATAATTGAAATAATGAAAAAGTCAGCCCAAATTCCTTTATACCCTTTTAAATCTTTAATTAAAAAATCTATTAAATCCCATTTTAATAAGAACAATTCCACCATAATAGGAACAATATAAGTTAAACATTTGCTTAAAAAAAGTTAAATATTTTTTTTAGAGGAAGTTAAATGTTTATTTGATTGTGATCTTTTTTTTTTTTTTGAAGACCACGATGTTGCAAATCAAAGAACCTGTAATATGGATTGACGCATCTTTGCAAGACCACCAAGAGCGGTAAACAGAACAAAATGATCCCCCACAGCACAGGGAGAAATTGACGAAAAATTCAGCCACCTATAAATATAGTGCCAAATCATACCAAAAATATTACAATGTGAAAATAAGTGATCAGAAGTCTCCTCAGAACCACATCCAGCAACACACAAACGGTCATCAGTAGAAATCACTCCACGACGAATAAGATTATTCTTCGTTGGTAACTTGTCACGTAACAAACGCCAAGCAAACAAAACAACCTTAAGTGGGATGTCTTTATTCCAAAGAGAGGAAGCAGACACCACACTATCAATCATAGGTTGAATAGTAAGCAACTTGTATGCACTATAGACAGAATAAACATGAGATGTTTCCAAATTCCAAAGCCACCTGTCTTCTTTATCAACCTGCAAAACCACCCTGTGAAGTAACAAAATAAGTTTCCCCGCCAACTCCTCTTCCCACACAAACAGCCCCCTCCTCCAACTCCAAGCCTGACCGCCTTCCCCCCACCCTAACTGACACATCTCCGCCACTGACACATCCTTATGCACCGACAAATCAAATAGTCTAGGAAACCTAACACTAAACGACACCTCACCAGCCCAAACATCCGTCCAAAACAACATTTTAACCCCATTCCCAACAACCCGGTCTACGTTGTCGTAAACCACTCCTCCCTACACAAAACCTCTAATTCCCGCCACCAGTTAGATGCCCCCCCCAACCTCCCATCTGCCATACATTCTAAACAATTTATAACCAAATATGATAAAATAAGCATACAATTAAACATGATAGACAAAACAAAAAAAACAAGCAAATTAGTTCTCGTTTTACAGTATTACATTATAAAGGGGCTTATTTTGATCTTATTTACTCAAATTATTTATTTTTTAACCAAGAAACACCACACAAAATATATAACCAAAAGAAGAGAAGTACGAGAAAGAAAAAGGGGACTGGGCCAAAGACTTTTTCAAAAGGTAATAATCTTATTTACTCAAATTATTTATTTTTTAACCAAGGAACACCACACAAAATAGATAACCAAAAGAAGAGAAGTACGAGAAAGAAAAGGGGACTGGGCCAAAGACTTTTTCAAAAGGTAATAAATATGAAATTTGGCATATCCAACCTATTCATAACATACCCCATCCTTATAAAGTCATGTAAATCTATCTATGAAGCTAAAGTAGAAAAGGAAAGGGTAAGGCCAAATTTGATTATTTACTCAAATTATTTAATTTAGATACATACTTAAAAATTCATATCCAAATTTGAAATATGCAAGAACCAAAATTTGAACCCCGAACAGACGACTCATTCACCTTAAAAAGTGAATTTTATGCATTACATAATTTAAAAAATATATATGTATAATTAATCACAATATATGTCGGTCTTTTCATTAATAATAATAATAATCCTTAAAAAAAATTATTAATAATAATAATAATGTGCAGCTATATATTTTTTAGGGGTAATGTCAATTTGTAGCTATATGTCTACTATCACAATCAATGCATGGATCATGGATGAACTGAAGCCATACGACCAAAAGGAATAACTAGGTGAGATATGTTTAATAAAACAGTATAGAAATGTATGTCACATCTTACATGTTTTTTTTTTCGTGAATTCATGTGGGCTCGCGAATTCATGTCCAAACCTTACAAGTTGATGACATAATTACTTCGACATTACTCGTTTTTCTCGTAGAAAACCGTAGTTCACACACATATATAGGGATTTAATGATGATGGGTTGACGGTTCAAAATAAATTTGTATATCCAATTAATCAAAACATTTAAAATTATCACATCAATTAATGCTTTTAATTCATACTTTTAACCTCCAAGACTGTCTCCAAACTTCAAGTTCATATGCTAAATGCAGTCTTGACCTGGTGACCTGGATTTTTCAATGGTGAAAGTTGTAGTGTCCTGTCAGACGTGCCAAATTTGTTGTCGAACTTGAAAATTAGCCGATGTATTTATTAATAGCTCTCAACTATGATCTTATTTCTTCAAGCGATTATGACGATTAAGGAACTATATCCCTCATCTATGGATTCCTTAACTACTCCAAAGAGTGTTAAATATGATATTTTTGGGGTTTTTGAGTTAGCAATCTAAAAAAAGCATAAATTAAAGATAAATATAGAAAGATTAACAAATAAAAATGCGTAAAACAACTTTGATTGATTAATTGTGTGTCGAAAATAAAAGTTCAAAATTTAAAGGCGAACATCAATCCTAGTAGCCAAAATGATTTGACCTACAGAAATTAGGCGTGTTTGACTAATTACGCGGGTAATGTGTGAGTGTTCCTCTAATGAGGGTACATGGCACCCCACATTCAACTTGCTGTCTTCCACTTCGCGGTGTAAGCTATTGTTCGATTATTTATGCGCATAATGTGTGAGTGTTCCTCTAGTGAGGAGTACATGGCACACACATTCAACTTACAATCTTACACTTTGTGTTCATTGCTTCCTTCGATCAGTAGCACTATAAACATGTAGCACAAGTTAAATGCTTTATTGGTCGGTTTCAATGAATTTTGACTAAGTTTAATGTCTTCTTGACATTTACATATTTTAGTAGACTCGAGAAAGATTCGTCTGAACCTCATTCTATGTTAACGCTCGCCTAACCTGCTATCGGAAACTCATACTCCCTCCGTCTTTAAATATAAGTAAAATTGACTTTTTAGATTCATTCATTTAATGATGTATGTGGACCTAAAAAATTAATTTTACTTATATTTAGAAACGGAGGGAGGGAGTATGTTCTTAAATTGCTTATCTGCCGGTTTCAACTAATAAATTTATTTTTAATTTGATAAAAATCACTATTGCACCTAACATTGTTTTGTTTGATTGTCAGGACTCAGGACCAATATTCAATATCGCTCTCAATCTTTATAGTTAGAAAGCCAAAGTTGTGCATTAATGTCAAATTAATATCTTGTTTTTTTATGATAAAATTAATATCTTTCATTTGTAGGTAGTATTACGATGATTTGTAAAAAAAAAGAAAGTAGTATTACGATGAATATATTATTATTTTAAAAAGTATTTTTTTGACAAAAAGTTTATAAATTTAATTTGGATAAAAAATAATAATTATTCATCGTATGTTTTTAATATAGGTAAAATAAACAAATGTGTCATTGACTGTGATATAGAAGAAGCATACGAATTTTGTTGTTTATATAATTCAACTACATTGCTCAACTTTTTCAATAAACATTAATGTAGATCATTGAATACAAACACGCTTTGTGAGACTTTGTTGATAGAAGTAATGTACTCCATAAGTAAGTTATCTCTGTTGATGTCCTCACTCCTCAGAGTCTTAAATTTTTCTTTGACAGTTTGACTAATGTTGAGCTCGGAATCCAACTCTCATAATAAGCATTTTTATACTTAAAAAAATCTTTAGCTTGAACAAAAATTTACGATGAAATTTACCAAAGTCATTATTTGTAAAGGAAAGTTTACCATATTATTTTTTTATCAAGTAATCTAGTGTGGTTATATAAATTCGTGTGGAGAAGTGACAAATCGAGTTTGAATCTTGACTCTTATAAATAATGATCTTGATTGCTACACTTATCGAACATTTACTGTATAATTTATTATCAATGAAGAAATTTCATATTTCATTAAAAGTCTCACCAAATAAAACTGTTGCTCAAGGTTTATCTGACAATAAAATGTCCACACACACTATACTTCAACCCCATTAAATATTTTAGAAACAAAAGCATCACAAACAAATATCTATACAATTTTCATGTATTTTTAGCATATGTGAGTTAATTCTAAGAATTTCAGCATCTTGTGAATTTCAGATTCATTTGTAATACTAGTATGCCTCAGCCATACATTATTATCACTATGTGTTTGGTCAAGAGCAAATAAGCTAATCAATCTCACTGCTCCTAGTCACTTTAGTGAACCTAAAAATTTCTTGAGGAGAATTAATTGCTGCAACAATAGGCTTCACCTTCTCAAAGCTCTTGATGATAATCAAAAACATAATTCTATTAATTAAAGCCATTCCAACCAAAATAGCAAAATCCACCCACTTTGAGTAATTCATTTCCATTTGCCACAAGCCCACAACTGTCTCAATATGTCATCACCACTAGTCACTTGATTGCTAGTAGTGAATATTAGAACTTAGAACTCATTCTTGAACAATCCTTGATATGCATATTTGTGAAAGGAAATATAGTGCAAAGGGTATTTCCAAAATGCCTTTGGTATATCACTTGGTAGTCTATTGATAGAATCCACCATCTAACATCATTACTCCCAAGATTCAAGAACCAAAAGATTATTCCCATTAGGAAATTTGGAGCCATACTTGCAATAATCATCGTGAGACCTTCAACTAAGAAGACTGAAATAAAAAGCATTGATATAAAGTACGCAAATTGTTCATGTCCTTGGTGAAGTCCAAGTGTCGAACTAGGTAATAAACCAATGCTCCTGGGATCAATGACATAAATAGCAAGAATGGAATAGTAGATAATGTATTGCCAATGGTAAATGCAATGACACCATGATGCCCATTAAGTCTTTCTCGTTCAAATACCTAATCAAAACACTGAAAGATTTAGGATTGTGGCATATATGCGATCAAGCATCTCAATCTCAAGAGAGGGATTTTTAGGGTTAAAAATCTAAGATTAAAATGACAAAGAAATTGGTTATGAATACATTTTTGTTTTCATCTTCAATTATAAAAAATACCAACTTGTTTCATTTTGTTTCTTGTTTATAAAGTTTTGCTGTGAAGCACATAAATTTGGATTGTGTACACTCACAATCACTTGACTCCACACCATTAGTTATTTCTAGATTGTCTGATCAAGATCAGAAGGTTTAGATTTCAAGCTCAACATTATTGATTCAGAAAATCAAACATGCATTGAAATCTTGACAAATGTGGACGTTTGAGTGTAGTCAAACTACACACAATCTGGACCGTACAAGTTTGAAATCATCAAAATACCAAATTAAAAATATTGATCGTCCAAACGGACTGACTGTGTACGGTTACACTTTACACAGTCCAAATATTTTATAGCAAACAATTAAAAGAACTTTTTGTTGTTTTCGCCGTTTCATGTACAAAACTTAAGAAAATAGAAAATAAAGTGATAATAATGTGGCATTTGTATACACCCTCAATTTTTCCTTATGCATGGGGATAAAAGGAGAAGGCTCATGTGACAAGAACCTTATGAGAAATTACTTTACCTTCATATCCTCCACAAAAGAAGGGAATCCATTAACAATATGTCAAGAATGTAACAACAAACACAAGCAGTTAACCTCTGGCCTGAAAAAAGGTAAATTTAGGCATTAAAAAAAGCTTTTCTTAGGATTGTGAAATAAAGTAGTTTATGCTAAAGTTTTGTGCATTGTTAAGTTGTTAAACTCATACTCTTAACCCAACAAGCCTTACCTGAATTGATTCACCACTTGAACCAATGTCAAAGAACATAGTTCCGAGACTTAAAGCCAATGCACCGTAGATAAGCAAACGTAGCCAATAAAAACCTACTTCACGATGCATATTCACGAAATATCTTCTTGTAAAAATGAGACATTGTGTTAAAAAGTCAGCATGACTTTTCTTCTTCATTCTGTCCAAGACCTACATCAATTTGTTCATCAACTTTTATATTCTTTTTTGTGATCTTCGCTTACATGATATCATTTTTGGATTGCATATGCAAATTAAATTAGTTTCTTAAATAACTACATCCACTTCCCTTGAACTATAACTCAATTCATTTACTTTATATTTCTTTTGTCCATTTTTACGATCTTAGAGTCACGCTTAATAAAAGATAGGTAACTGTAATCTGGTCTGCAACATCAAAGTTTTTGATGTCTCTGTGGCCGCAATTAAAGTTGCATCAGACAAAATACTTGTTCTTCGCAATAGTTGTTCTTCACAATATTAAAGATTGTGACGCAATCGTTACTTGCTTACATGACAACACGATATAAACCATAATTTATAGTTTTAGTAATATTTCTCTTCTATTTTTCCTTGCTTCCCTCCTTATGATGTGTAACAAAACTCACCCTCTTTTTAATTTGAGAAAGTTCTTTTTGAACTTTGTGACTAATTTCAAATGAATCATATGATTTAACAATTTGGATAGCTTCTTTTGTGCATAGTCCTCCAGTTATCCCTATCTCAGGGTCCTGCAATTAAAAGTGAACCAGTTAAATCATTAGTATATAGTTTACTGAAAACTGAACTAATTTCACTTTTTGAAGCTAATAGCTTAAAACTAAGATTCTTCTACACACAAAATGTTTGCAAAATTATAACGCAAGAACGATAAAAACTCAACATACCTGTTCAAAATCCTGGTTAATTATTTTCACAAAGTGATCAGTAGGACTCTGGAGACTTGGGCAGGGAAAACCATTTGATGAGAAAAACTGCACCGAAAAATAGTAAATTACACATTGGTTTTTTAAAAAAAAAGTGATTAATAAGAAAAAATAAGACACGTTATTGGTTCAAAAGCTAAGACGAAAAATTCTTACAGATGTTCCATAAGCTAGTGCTTGTTTGCGGACATTGATTAGGATATTGCCTGTTTGTTTTGTTTTAGAGCCTAATCTTCCTGAAAATTCATATTAATTAAGTATAAGATGCTATTATTGTGTTTCAAAAGATATGAACTAATGAAATTGAGTTAAGCATGGTCTTGCTTCTATGCAAAGTTAGTTTGGCCCACAGAAATCTTTGGAACTAAGAATTGAAAACAACTTCGACAAGTGAAATAAAATGTGAGATTTTAAAGGTCATCATCATAGGATCTAGGTTTTGCGGTGTCACAACCCCGTCATTGCATGTAGTTAGCTACATCTTGATTGTCCCGTCAAGATGAGACAATCTATATTTCAAGGTTGATATTTTAAATTTAAACAAATAAAAGTTGCATTGAAATTTGAATTGTTCGATCTTGATTGGATGGTCTAAACGTGACTGATTGCGCTCAGACACATTGCACAAAATCCAAATCATCATCATAGGCTAGAATATATTTTAAAATGATATTATTAGTGGCAATTGTATAATACAATTGATGATTGATATATGAATTTCTACAAATTTGAGGCCCATGAATACATCAGCTAGCATCAAATGCTTGTGATAATATTTACATATCACATAATAGGGTCTTAAATAAACTATGAGAGTAATAGGGTCAAACAAGATTTTAAATAGATACCATTCATTACTTGCTAAAGCATCAAGAAGAGTTGACTTGCCACTACCAGAAAGATCCATAATAGCTAAGAATTGTCCTGGTTTTGCATACCTTTTAGACCTTGAAGTATTGGTTTTCATCCATTATTTCCATTTGAAACAGTCACCCAAAGGTCCTCCCATGTCAAGAAAATACCCTCCTCCTTATCAGTTTCCACTGATTTGGTAGCTTCCACCTCAAATTTGGTCTCGAATTCCACAATTGTTGGCAACAGTATAGAGCTTGTCTTGCTCACAATCACTAGCATGTGGTTGAAAAAGAGAACTCGTGGTAATATGTATGTTGTGTGTGTTTGGCCTATTTAGTACTCACTATATAAAATATAGGGTTAATGGTGCTTTACCCTGTAATATATGTCATTTTCGGTTTTACACCCTGTAAAATATTTTTTTTGATTTACCACCCTGTAAACCAATTTTTTATTTTTTTTTCTTCAGAAATTCTAGTTTTTGAATGACCTATTAGGGGGGCAAATCAAAACAAAAATATTTTACAGGGGTAAATCAAAAAAAAATATTTTATAAGGTGTAAAAGCAGAAATGACCTATATTATAGGGGATAACACACTATTAACCCTAAAATATATTTTGTGTAATGTATAGTAAGTGTTAAATTAATTTAAAGCAAGCTAGAATACCAAACAGAACATATGCCACTTGAGCAAACTTTGTGATAGACAACATGAAAAATGAAATTAACATTAGTTTTATTTACAGTGAAGTGTGATTATGTACACTATGGTACAGTACCTATTTAGGGAGGCCAACCTCCTAGTAATGTTAAGCTTGATAATATCAACAAATAAGTTTTTGCATGGATTGAGATCTGAAATTGCATAAATGAGTATAGTGAACTGAGCAATGATATGCACAACTTTGCGGGTTTTCATGATGGTTGTGTATGAAATTTTAGTTTTTGATTTCAAGGAAATCGTGGATAGCGTCAAAGTTTGACAACCAAAAAATCACATTGGTAATCCATTCATTATGCATTATGTCGATCGTGACATATATCATTTCTCTCGTGAATTTGGAAGACTAAATTGGTTGAATCCTATCTATAATGTTCAAGATTATGGACCAAAATGACAATTTTTTAGTCCAAAATGTATAGGGAAGAACTCAAAGTTTTTGAAAAGGGAAATTCTATGGTGAAGTCGTGAAAATAACTTTTCTATGAAGTTAACACTATAATATTAAAAGTGTAGTGAGTAACACCCCACTGTTTGTACAGTGACATCAAAAGTTCAGTTCTCATAGTATCATCAATTCATCAGATTAACAAGACTACACTTAATCTAATTTTATCCTACCTTGTTTTAAGTGTAACACCCCACAAAGTGTAACACTTAAGACTATCACATAATATCATCAAATCTATTTGCATGTTAAAGATGCCAACGATAAAATAGTACCCGTAAGTCCAAGATGTTGCAAGCATTACTAGATGAATTATTATTGATCATTAATCAGTAATCAACAATTTAAAAATGAATCAAACCTTAAAATCAAAATTAACTTTTTCAAAAAAAGTCAGTTTTCTCACTGCACCATAGAAGCTCCCTTTTGAAAAATCGTTGAATTATGTCAGTTCAGAGCACATAGACATGATGCACAGCTTCTTCTGTCAGTTCCAAAGAATTTTCAGCCAGAAGAGCCACCAGATTGCATTATGTTTTTTTACTGGTCCCATATCATATTTCTGTCAAATTATACATACATATTTTTTTTATTATTTGTAACATAAAAGCTAAAATTCTAAATATGTGGACGAACAAATGGCCCAGACACATAGGGAGAGCTCTTAAATGTTGAATATGAACAGTAGTTAAAGTTGGTCGAGTCCTAGTTAATGGATCATGGATGGTATGAATAGTCCCCCCAAGACAAAGTCCACACTGACAAAGTCACCAAACAGCATTCATACTCCGGCCACTTGAATCAGGTAATTACTATCAGTAAAAGTTATTTTACTGGTTGCTAGTAGTATGTAGTTAGTTTTGCTTTGGTCGTAAAATAAAATTTGAAAATGAAAATAAAAATATTGTTTTTGAGTTATTTACTTTTACATCATGGTTAGAGTGGAGAAAGAGGAGTTAAGAAATTGAATGATGAGGAGATCCAGAGTTTGATTACCACCCTCAACAAAAAAGTTAACATTTTATTAGAGTTTTTTTATTTTATTTAAATAAGCCAAAAAGAATATATTAACCACAAAAAAGTTCTACCCCGCACAAGAAGTGCAAAGATAAAACTAGTACGAAAAGTTACATACAATATATCACAACAAAACCAACAAAGCACACATGCTAAATGACTAAATCCAAATACAATAACGAATTCATCCATCAATGATTAAGGTCAAAAACTAACATTGGAATTTTAGCTTTCAACCATGAAGAGAAATAGTGGCAATTCCTTTCCTTTCAAATAACTCAAACACAAACAAGTCAAATAACATGGAGAGAATTTATGATTTTTTTTTTTTTTTGTGGAGAATCCTCCTAGCGCATCAAACTGCTAAATATGGTCAGATAGATGTAAAATGTTCACTAAATAAATATCGAGCCATTTCCTAACTAAGACTCAGATGCTTCCATAATTGTCACAACCCAAAATCAAGTGATCAACGCCTTCCTTTGGACAACAACTACTAACACACACGTTCAAATTTGGTTCAATAATTTCACATCTTACTAGATTGTCTTTTCAAGAAATACGATTCCTTAACAAACGTCAAATGAATATAGATTCTTTGAGCGAAACTACTTTATTCTAAATAATGTCAAGAAATTCAACCTGACTTTTCAACTTCAATGTCGTCAACATGTGATAAATCCCACTAATGATGTAGCCTTTATTAGACGTGTCACGTGAGATGTCAGCTCCACCTATCTTCAACATTAACATGTAAAAAAATGTTAGCTAAAAGCTCACAACTCTCCCCTAACATCTCCTCTTCCCAAGCAAATAAATGACGCCGCTATTTCCAAGCATCTCCACCAAACTGCCAATCGAAAGAATACATCTCGTCAACTGTTAAGAGACGATTTTCAGCTAAATCATACCTACATTTAAACCTATCACACAAAGTCCCCCTCCATCCACGCATCCGACCAAAAGAACATTTTGGTCTCATCGCCCACAATCCACACTAAATTCTCATCAAACCATTTACATACTGTCAACCCATCCCCTTTAGGAATGCCCACCATTTGCCCCCACCAAACAAATCATGACCTCCCACCTTCCTTAATACAATCCCCTTAAACCTCATACATTGCTGCTAAAACCATATACCACACTCTAATTACAATCTTCCAACTACATTTACCTAACACCCCCGATGGTAAGTAACTTACGAGAATCTATCAAAGGAATAGTTCTAGCTTTACATTTCAACAACAAAGTTGTCTCATATGATTCGTTGGTACATGAAAATAACACGAGATAAATATTTGTGAGTGATACATAAAAGAAAATACGTGACAAATTAATTTTAATTTATTACTCCTTTTGTCCCTGTATGTAAGCCCCCTTTGCTTTTTTTTTCCTCCTTATTTCTTAAGAAAAGTTGTTAGTGTAATTAATGTGTCTATTTTGTGTGTTAATATTAACAAATTGTCCTTTTTTTGTATGTGTATTAAATTTGACTTTTCATATTATAAGACAAGTTAGTAGTATTAATTAGGGTATTATTAGAAAAGAAATAGTAAATGCATCTAGTAATTTGAAAATGGGTTTACATTTAGGGACAAAAATAAAATCAAATGAATGCTTAGATATAGGGACGGAAAGGGTATAAAACATATTGTATATGCTCAGCAGTTGGTAAAAACAATGTATATATTGAAAATGTGTAAGCTCCAACCACACCATATATTGAAAATGTGTAAGCTCCAACCACACCAGACTAGTTAACAAAAAATCACTTTAATACTCTATCCGTTTTAAAATGAGTGTCGCTTTAGCTATTTGCACACAGATTAAGGAATGAAATGAAATAATCATTAGACATAACACTTTTACTAAATTGCCCTTACTTTATAAGAAAAAGACAAACTTAAAGTTGCATTGCAAATTGTGTGAAAGAAAAGTTTGAGTATTTATAGAGGGTAAAGTTGGAAGAAAAAATTAAAGTTGTATTGAAAATGCAAAGTGACATTCATTTTCAAACAATGTTTTTTTGCTATAGTAACACTCATTTTGAAACGGAGGTAGTACAACTTTTTTTATTAATGTACTCCCTCCGTCCTGCAATAGATAACCCCATTTGAAAATGTATAATTTTGACCTAACTTGCTTTGACCATATTTTTCTACTAATATACAGAGATAAATAATATCATATAAGATGTCATTAGATTCGTCTCGATGACTATTTTCAAAATATCAAATTTTCATAATTTTTTCTAATATACTATTCAAATATTTAAGCTTAAAATTATGCATTGACATGTGTAATATTGACATGCGTAATATAGTCAACCGTGTCCTGAATTGTGGGACTAATAAGTTTACTTGATGAACATAATAACTTCATCACATTTTTAATAAGTTTCCAGGAAGAGAAGACCCCATTGATTCTCCTCCGTTGCATGCGCCGAAGAAGTAGGAGCTTATGATTCCACCATTGCTTCGTCACATTTCGGATATATGTGAGTTCTTCTCACCTTTCTTTATGCTCCATTCAATTTGAAATTTGTGGTTTTCATTCCTGCACCACATTTCCCTATTCGTTTGATTTTCTGGTTATACCGTTTTGGTACATCGTTCTTCAATGAGGAAAAATAAAAATGGAACATTTTTGGTATAGTTGCTGGGAAATTCTGCATAATTTATACAATCTGATGAGTACTCTGAACCGATTCATAAAGTATCATAATGGAAACATATAATAACATATTTTGCTTTCACTAATATCTCAATTGATTTATGTATGTGCTTTAATGGAAACATATAATAAGATAAAAAATAAGATATAGATAAAGACATCTCATTAGACTGTGGTTAGTTAGAAACTTTATTGGATTACATGTAATGCCTGTCTCTCCTGAAATTCTTTTTACTATGTTATAAGATATTGAGATTATTCAGCTCAATATTTTGTGCATTGTACGTAGATTCATGGCAAGGAGAACTAGAGGCTGGGGGCGCAAAGGCCTCCGGTGAATTTGGGAGACCCTAGTCCTCCAGGATACACAGATCAAGCTTAGGCAGCTGTGCAGGTTCGCTAAAATTTACTTGTCTCATACATGTTCCGATGATGATAACAATCATAACATAATAAAACATGTTACTTTCTAAAATCTAAATATACATCGTTTCATTTTTAATGAGATGCTTCCAACATATATAGATCTGAATTTTTCCTTCATTAACTTAGAACTTGGGAAATTGTTGCTTTGAGTCCTTACAAATTTAGCACTCTTTATTACTTGACCTAAACAGCCCACACTCAAAGTACAAGTATAATATTTTAAGTTACAATTGACTTGTAATTTTTTCATAATATCATATCCTATATTATCCATGTAGAACATTATTTAGAGTTCATCCATATTGGTTCTAGAGAAAGTTTTTGCTTTGGGTCGATTTATGGTAGGAACAGTAGGGTTTGACTTCTCCTTGACCTTATTGATGACCAAGAATAGAACTCGATAAACAACAATCATACCAAACATGATAACAAGATCAACCCACTTAGAGTGACCCATTTGCACATGCCATATATCAGTTAGTACATCTCTACCACTAACAGTTATGGTACCTCCTTCTTGATAACCAACAAATGTTAAGCCTTCAAATTCATTCTTGAATGATCCTTGGAAAGCATAAGTGAGGAAGGAAATGTAGTAGCAAGGGTACTTCCATAATGGCTTTGGAAGATCACTAGGAATTTGATAGAATCCACCTGTTAAAATCGCAAGTCCTTCAACTCCACCAGCAATGATCACCCCCATCACAAAATTTGGGAAGATACTCCCCACAACCATCATAAGACTCTCAACCCACATCATAATGGCAAATAGGACAGAAGCAAAGTATAGATAGTTCTCTAGTCCCTTGTGTAGTCCAGAAAGGTAACACACTATTGCTCCGGAAATGAGAGAGATCATTAGCATGTAAGGAATAGCAGATAATATGTTGCCAATGAGATAAGCAGTAATACCATAGTGCCCATTCAATCTCTCTCGTTCAAACACCTAATATGGTGGAAGGAAATATGTTTAGTTAGAAATGAAAACAATAATGCAGATGCATTTATACCAATTTTTTTTTTTAAAACTGCATTTATACCAAAAATTATAATTACCAAAGTGCTATAGGAGGACATTTTTTTTTCTTTTTACTGTCATAAATAATCTTCATAAATTGATATAATTCAATAAAAATTACAAAATTAAACCAAAAAATTGATTAACTCACTTTAGAATGTAAAGTAGTTATTATCCACAATTGATTAACAAATCAAATTTAAATATTGCATCTGCATCATAATAAGTCATGATTTTGTTGAAATAACAATCCTAATTTACTCTCTTCACACTTTTTTTACTTTAGATAAGTCAAGTTCTTTTGGAATTTGGATGCAATAGTCTACTGCTAGAGTTCAATGCAGTAAAGCTTCAAATGCAAAAGACAACAATTTTACCTTCATTTCCTCAATCAAGGGAGAGAATCCACCAACAAGTGTCATGAAAGTCAAGACTGACATAAAAAATGAAAGTAGCGATCCTCTGACCTGAAGCATGCCATATACAATGATACTGTTACCGTTCAAATTTATAAATCACTGGGAGTGTTGGTAATATACTCTCTAAAATACTTCTTTTAACACAATTATTTTTACAGGTTGAAATTGACATTGGTTTCACTAAATGTTCCAAGTTCTATATGAAAATTAGCAGAACTTATATGTATTTCAAATGATAAGGAAGAATGTGTCGCTAGCATTTTTATTAAATTTTATATTAATGATTGTTACATTATATAATTAAAAGTTATTTCTCTTTTAAAGGATGCTTTCATTATCATTTCATATTTTACCTGAATAGATCGAGTACTTGAGCCGACGTGGTAGAAGATAGTGCCAAGGCTTATAGCAATGGCAATAAAGACAACAAGACGTAACCAGTAATTGCTGATATCACGATACAACTGTTGAGAAGATCTTTTTATAAGAACCACGCATTGAGTCAGAAATGGAGCGTGGGTCCTCCTATTCCTTATTGCACTCAAATCCTAGTACGTACAATTTCATGAAGCAAAATGTTAAATCATATAGTTCATGTGGGTTCTATGGCGGACTACTTTGATATGTGGTCATGGTGGATCAATACTTAAAAGCCACTTTGAAATTCTAACGACGGTTGACAACACCCATTGGAAGGAGAAGCTCATTGTCCTGCATATTATATTTGTTTTCCCTTGTATTTATCAGACCAATACCGATCAAGTCGGTGTCTCAGTCATGAGGACGAGGAGACGGGAACTTTTACTTCCAGAAGGCGATGTTTGTCGTCGTTGGATTTTTGAAAGATTTTCAGGTACCATCTATCAAAGTAATTTCTAGTAGAATTTGCACCTCCCTCACTGTTGGATTTGAAAAGTACGTTAATATTCTATGTTTTTCTAGTCTAAGTCTAATTTAGGAATGTACTATGATACTTACTCTTTCACTTATTTTTGTAACTTCAATCAAAACTTGTCTTTTAATTTCAGACGCTTTATAAGAATTTACAAGGATACCAATTGCTTCTTCAGTAATTACTCCTTTACCAAAGCCTTCTTCAGTGTCCTGAAAACAAGATGAGTCCATTATGTTTCAGTTTTCAACTGTTCTGTTCCTTCTAATCTAGAGAACTTTGAATATATTTAACCGTAGAATATCACTATAAACGAACTAAATTAGCGACAAAAATCGAGAGGAAAAAAGAAATGAAAACCATCTCTAATTTTGCTATAGGCTAGCACGAAATTATAGATGAATTTTAAATTTTCATGTATTAAATTCTGTTTGCTAATTCTATTTTATTATATTGTAGTATACAGTACCTCTAAAGTTCCCAATGCTTTCAAATAAACACTATTTAGGCTCTGGGTTAGCATATATACCTGTTCAAAATCTTTGTTTATGATCCTTAAGTAGTGATCAGAAGGATTATAGAGAGTTGGGCAAGGGAAACCGTTTGAAGCAAAAAACTGCATTGAATCAAGTGTTACATATATGTACTTTGCCAACTTGAAATCAATATGTACAAGGATTTTAGTTCCTAACCTGATTTGCGTCAGAAGCTTTACCAAAATATACTGTCTCCCCAGAGGAAAGAAGACAGAGGTCATCAAAAAGTTGAAAAACTTCACTACTTGGCTGATGTATGGATGCAACAATTGTCCTTTGAATATCATCCCTTAGACTTAAACTTGCAATCCGGCTCATAACATAGTAGGAAGCTGCACTATCAAGTCCACTAGTTGGTTCATCAAGGAAAAGAAGTCTAGGGTGTGTTAGAATCTCAATGCAAATGCTTAGTCTCCTTCTTTGCCCCCCGCTTAGGCCTTTAGAACCATACCCTCCAACCCTTGTGTTAATAGCATCTTGCAGGCCCATTTCTGCGAGTGTGATGTCTGCTTGCCTCTTCTTCTCTGCTATAGACATTGAGTTTGGAAATTGAAGTTGAGCTGAGTAGTATAAAGTTTCACCAGCTGTTAAAGTTGACAGCATAGCATCATCTTGTGTTACATAGCCCTGAATTTACATTGTGCATGGTGGCAGAAAGGTTAGTAACTGTAAATAATTTATCTGCTCTCTTAATACTTTGTTTCATTTTTTAGGACTTGTGTAGTTTTCAGGTATTTTGTCTTACTGATGTTCCATAAGCCAGTGCTTGTTTTTTGCCATTGATTAGAATTTTCCCTGATTGCTGTATGTTTGATTTCAACCTTCCTGTAACATTGCTCGAATCATATTATAATTGTTGTATAACTAGCTTCCAATCATAGCTAACAAGTTATACGACTAATTTAGCTTCAAGAAAAAGGAAGATACATGTAACTCTGTTTCGGAATTGCTTCTTGAAAGACCATCATCTTCCTTTTTGTGTCGCATATAACCTCACTCTGGAGTAATTTGACTAATTTCATTTATGTCCAAACTCCAAATCATTGAAATTGGTCTTTCAAGAAGCAATTCTCAAACAGAGTTCAAGGTTTCAAAAAACTAGCATAATATTGAAAGTTAGTGCCTTGGTAGTTATAATAATACATAAAAGAAAGGATTTGACTGAAAATAATAATATGCTTTGAGACTCATACTTAGGGGTCACACATGCATGCAAATTGCAGTAGACAATAGACATAGACTATTAGTACTAATCACCTGCTAAAGCATCAAGGAGTGTGGATTTGCCACAGCCTGAAGGACCCATTACTGCCAAAAGCTTCCCTGGCTGAGCATAACCTGTAAGTCCATGCAGAATTAGTTTTCTGTTCTTTCCATTTGTAACAATGGCCTCCAAATTCTCCCATGTCACAGTAATTCCACCCTTTTCTCCCTCATGACCACCCATGTCAGTGAACTAATTGGTGTACATCTTACATCATTACAAATGGTTATTTATGGTCAGAAGATGACAAATTATTGTAGCCTACATGAAGTTTTTCCACTATAAAGATCATGCAGCATCATTCGTGTATTAATTGTGTCTGATAGAGCAGAAGGGCTTCTGTACGTTGATGTGAGTTGGTTGCCGTATTTTGAATTTGAATGTTCCTCCGCACTCTTTTTTAACTAAACTAGGACCAGCAATGTCAACTTCAATCCATAAGCAGAGACTTAAAATGCAGTTTTGGTTCATCTATTTAATAAAAAATGAAGTTTTTGTTAGTTTCTTAATTTAACTTCTTTTTTCTTCTGAATTTTAGTCTTTCGGGTGCGTTTGTTTGAGGGTATCTTCATAGATTCCTGAAAATAAAATGATAGAAATATACATGCCTATGTTTGTTACTAGTTTGATAAATTTTATTCTCGGATATAAAATGGTCATGGAAATAGAAAAAATTTCCCATAGAAAATGATGAGAAGAAATTCATGTGTAACTACTTATTATAATATCTATTTTTAAGGTTTCTATGGATATTATAATGTTAACCAAACTTTTTTTTTTTCTTTCTAAATACCTTGAAATAAAATTCACATCTTTATATTCTAAGGAATAAATTTGGTAAATTTGAAATAAACACACTCTTCATCTCATTTTTTTTAAGTGGTCTATTCATTTATGACTCGACAACGCTTATTAAATCACACTTAATTGTCTACAAAAATACGTCTAATAATCATTGTCACGTCATAAGGTGGAACGTTGGCACAACAGTAAACTTGTTGTCACGTGACTGAAATGTCATGAGTTTAAGTTTTGAAAACAACCTCTTATTTAAAAAACAGGGTAAGGCTGCATATAATAAACCAAAAATGATGGGACACTTTCCTGTATCCCGTATGCGGGAGCTTCAATGTATTGGGCTGACCTTTTTTTTAAGGAGAATGCTAATGAATGCCCTTGGGGCATTGGTTAAAGTACTAAAATAAGTAACTTTGCAACAAAAAGTTGTGTAATTATTGCTAAGACAAAAGTAAACACTTGCATTTCCAAGACAATTTCTACCAATAGATTCCTTAATCAATATCTTTAGGGCACCAGTTAATAAAACCCATTTTTTTAATCATTGTCATGTCATAAATGAATAATTCACATCATCTAAATATAATTTAAAATTGAGACGAGGGACCAAAATTCCAAAAATAAAATTGGAGGATCAAAAAACCAATTTTTAACATAGGGGGAACCAAAAGTGTTTTAAGTTTTAAAAAAAAAGTGCTTCCACGTGAATACGAAAAATTCCATTCTTTTATGGGCGTTGCACGCATCGGGTCGATTTGTTTAGCCCATTTTTTTTGTGTACTGAGTTGAGATTTTGATAGGTGCTCTTTTGGCCCTCTATTTTACCTTCACGAGTTATCTCCCGGATGATTTACACATTTGTGAAGAAAAAAAAAACAAACAAGGTATGAGATTTTAACATGTCGTTTGTTGGTCTGTCAGGCCTAAATAGTAATAAAAATCTATTTTTACCAATTTTTTTTTTTTTAAGAATTGTGTTATTTGAACATCCATTTGTTTGACATCCTATGTGACAAATATATTTTTACAAAGAAATGTATGTATTGCATAAAAACCAAGACAATAGAGAGAAAAAAAATATAATGTGAATATGAGAGAGAGAAAATTATCACAAAAATTATTATAAAATGGTTGTACTTACAAATATCTTTTTTTTTTATATGCCAATTTTCTATTATACTTGGTACATAGAGTTAAGAGAAGAAATTCATTTAATTAAATCCCTTTAATTCTTATGATTTCAATCTCATGTTTATAATAGTTTGAGTTGGTGAGCTCATTAATTTTTTATTTTTGTTGTCTAGTAGCTTGTAGTTGGTGAGCTCATGTTTGTAATAGATAATTTTTATATTGTTTTAGACTACTTAGTTACATATTTTGATTATCTTAATGGTCTTTAATTTAATTGTTTTTATATTGTTTTGTGAAAAATTAATGGGAAGTCCGTTAGCCTGTCATAATATGAGATGAAGTGAGATTTTCAACTCTATACCGACCTATCCCACCTCAATTTAAACAGGGTTGTGGCGGGTTATGACGAGGTGAATTGGTTCGTTTTGTCGTCTCTAATGACAAGTAAACCTCTTCAGTGTGAAAATAAATATAGAAGGGTGTGTGCTGTTTTAACGGATATGGAATGACCAGTAATTTCTCTCAAAGAAAATACCGTTAGTATTTGTTTAAAGGGTTATGCTTACAAATGTGATTAATCTTTAACAAGTGTGATTAATCTAACAAACAAGAGATGTTAGTATTTGTTTAAAGGATTGTGAAACCAAAAAAAAAAAAAAAGGATTATGCTAACAAGTGTCCTACAGATACTAACAAGTGTCTTAAAGACACTTGTTAATGATTTAAAAATAAAAATTATTGATAAATTTTATGTAAAAAAAAGTTATTTTTTGTTGTTTCAATGTCTTGAATGCACAATTTTCAAAAAATAATTTCCATTTAAGCCTTCTAAACAAGTGTCCTAATTGTTAGCATTTCCCTTGTTTAAAAAAGTACTTCCTCCGTTTCAAAATGAGTGTCATTTTAGCTAATTGCGCACAAATTAAGGAATGTAATAAAATAGTCAAATGTCATAGCAATTTTACTAAAATAGCCTTACTTTATTTGACAAAGACAAACTTAAAGTTGCATTGAAAATTGTGAGAGAGAGAAAAGTTGGAGTATTTATTGAGGGCAAAGTTGGAAAAAGAAATTAAAGTTGCATTGAAAATGTAAAGTGACATTCATTTTAAAACAAACTTTTTTTAGCTAAAACGGCACTCATTTTAAAACGGAGGGAGTAATTGTTTAACAAGTAAAAGGGATGTGTCCGAATGCACAATTTCAAAAAAATAATTTCCATTTAAGCCTTCTAAACAAATGCCCTAATTGTTAGCATTTCCCTTGTTTAAAAAAGTAATTGTTTAACAAGTAAAAGGGATGTGTCCATTAATTAAACATATCTTATTAGATTGAGAGGTGAAAAAATAAGTACTATCCAAGAATAGGGGTGTAACAGTTTGGTTCGGATTGGTTTTTAGTCAAAAAAATGTCTGAACCGATAAAACCTTCATCAGTTTGGTTTTCACTGTTTTTTAAAAAAGAAACCGAACCAAACTAATCGGTTTGGTTCGGTTGATCGGTTTAATTAAAAATACAATTAAAAAAAATTCAAATTCCCAATTTTTATCAATACACATTAGTGACATCACACACTTTCAAAATTTTACGCAAATCGCAAATGCTTTATTTTTTGAATGGCTTTTTCTAATCTTCACCAACCAAGAGATGAACATGGAAAACAATGGCATCAGCGACATCGCACGTGTATAAATCAATGACATGGAAAATGAACATGGAAAACAATGAAATATAATGAGTATAAATCAATGGCATAAACATGATAAAACTAATCAGATGAACTATCTCAGCGGTGACCGGTGGCGAACAATGGATTTGGTGTGGTAGGTTGACAGCTAGGGTTTCTTTTTTAGTAGAAATGAAAGAGTCTAACTGATGAGACGTGAAGATGAGAGAAAATGAATGGATAAAGTTATTTTAGCTTAACTTTGGGCCTAACCATGAGTTTGTGTCAAGTATGAATGTATGATAATATTAGAAAAATAAGGAGTGTGGTCATCATCGGATTGGTTTATCGGTTTCACGGATCTCGAAATGAAAAACCATGAACCAAACCAAACTAGATCGGTTTTGATTGGTTCGGATCGGTTTCAAACCAAACCAAACAAGGTCGGATATTTTTTCAGTTTGGTTTGGTTTGGACTTTCGGTTTCTTTGGTTTTGTCCGAACCACTTACACCCCTATCCAAGAAGATATTGGTCTCATTTGTTTTAGATTTTTTTTAAAAAAAAACTATTGTTTTAGTAAAAAATTTCACTTTTCTCATTTTTAAGTGTTTGTTTAGGATTTTTAGAAAAATCATTTTATCAAAAAAATCTTTTTTGACTCTAAAATGAAAAGCTATTAGGATTAACTTTTCTCAATTTTTTTTTTTTCAAACTTAGGTAAAATATGAACCGTTAAACATCATTTTTTTTAAGTGATATTTTTTTTATAGTAAACAAACACAAATAACTTCATATTTTTTTTTCAAAATCTCTAAATTTTTCTAACATAAAATATATTTTCTTTAAGGGAAATGCTAATCGGTGTCCCCGGGTACTCGTTAAGGATATGAAAAAAGAAATTATACAGTAGTTAATGCATTGGAATTATGTAATTAATTTATAATAAAGTCAAAAACAGTTTCCTTTTATTTTAATCATTCTCTTTTATGGTATGTTAACCCGTGCTTAAGAGTTTCCTTTTATTTAAAGCTAAAACAAACATACCTTTTTGTTATAGTTATTGACATCCAACCTTTCAATTATTAATCAGCGTCCTTAATACTCTTTAAGGAAAGTAGATAGAAAATTGGGCTGTTGGATGTGTTTATTAATTAAAGAACGTCTAAATATGGATTCAATTATTGAATTCTTGATCAATTAATTGAATCACTTTGTATTTAGGTCAACAATTAGGTCACCTCAATGGCAGGCATCAAGGAAGAATAGTCTAGTGGTATGAATTAGAATATTGAAGGAGTTAGGTACATGTAAGAAGATTAGAGCTTGATTCATGTTACTGAAAGTGACACTTTTTCCTCTAACAAATCAATCACTAACATTGTAATTTGTAAGTATATGGCAATATCTGAGGAGTGAGCATCCAGCCATCCACCATATTTTACTTTACTACAGTATTCATGGGGATTGAATCAACTGATCCAACTGTTGTGTGTTGTTCCCCAATTAAGAGTGTTCATTGATGCAATTGATTTTCACAGGCCGCAGCAAGTTAATGAGTTAAAAGTAACATTATTTGTACCCAAAAAAGTTACTGCAATTTCGGTCATATTGTATTCATTTACATTGAGTAAATTGGATCGTAATTGAGTCAAACAAAGTAGGCGGTAATAGTTGGGTCGTTTTCCATTATATTTCTATATATTTCAAAAACTTTATCCAAATGTACAGTAAAATTGGTCTTTCCACCATTGAATTAATAAGTTTATTCATACTTCATTTAATTTAAAAGTGAACATTATTTATTTAATGGTCAAAACGACTTTATACGTAATGTAAAATTTGTCTCTCTTGTGCACGGTAGAGTTGACTCTTTTTATTCTCGTTAGCTTAACTCATTTAGTAAGAGATAATGCATAGTATATGTAGGGTTCGGAGTTCGAACCAAATACCTCACTTATTTATTTTTAAGGTGAATTTGTTTAATTATTAGGCTACTTGACAAAAAAGGAAAAATAGTTACTCTTTTTATAACAATATTTTTCATTTCTTTTTTGTACCACTTTAGTTATTATCTCTTTTCTGATCAATTCCTTGTTTCCTCCATCTTCTCTCCTCTCTCACTTTTCGTTTTTACTTGAAAGAGGGGTGTAATTTGAAAACCCATTTTGTCAACAAAAACAGCCTCAGAAACCTATGCAAGTGCAAACAAATTAAGGACAATATCAATCCTCACTACACCAGGCAATATCGTAATCAATCGTCAAATTAGTTCAGTGTCATTGTAGTGACATAACACAATTGTATATGTTTTGGTACATCCATTTTTTTCTAACCAAGATTCGGTGTAAAAAGGTAATTACAAACATTTAGTTTTGTTAAAAAATTAAAGGATTTCTCCTTCATTTTTTTTAAAGGATTTCAAATAGAAAAAAGTTGTATTTCGATCTTCTTACAAACTCTATTCCCAAGCTGTAAATTAAAAATAAGATAGAAAGAATAATTTTTTAAAAGTGAAATATTAAATAAATTAATCAAATTTTATAAACAAAAATTAGGTAATTAATCCAACAAACTATGAAGATGCCACTTCATCTATCACCATTGTTTTACGGTAGTAAGCACAGAGGGAAGATATCTTCTTTTAAATAGATAATAATATTCATATTATTTTTTTAAAAAATATTTTAATTTAAAAAGTGTTGATGTTTTATAGTCAATTTTTTTAGGGGATTTATTGTCAATTATTTTGCCTTTAATTAGAAAAAACATGGAATTTACATTATGCAATTTATGATACATGGAAACAGATAAGAACATTTTGAAAGACGAAAAATTCACTCTAATTTTGTAAATTATAAAGTTTAGTTTTAGCATTAAAAGCATAGATTGATTGTTAATCACCTATAGTATACATGTCTTTTATATCTATCAATTCTGATATTATTTTGTTACCTTAATTCTTAAAACTTCTCTACAAATATTCACACAACGATGTATGATTGAATATATGTGTAAAAATGTTACACACAATGTATACAAATTAAATCATTAACTATTTCAAAATTTAAAGGAAAAAAAATTAGAAAAGATATATACCTATGCAAAGTTAGGGGGAAAGGCCATCAACCTCAACGAGGATTTACTATGAAAGTTTCTTATATAGCCTTTCTTTCAACAGATGAACTTTGAATATAAAAGTCACAACTACTGCAAGTGAATGGTCTGCCATCTATGCAATATATTAATTGATTGATAAAGAAATATCAATGCGACAAATATCTATTATTTTTAAAAATCAAGACAAGATTTGGCTTTTTTTTTTTTGTTGTTGAAGAAAGACAAGATTTAGCATTTTCAACTTTATTGATATATCTACCATTACATTTGTCAGAATTCAGAAAGTAATAATTTGAGTATTTACTCCTTGGTCGATTGATCATTGACATGTGAAATTTATTGCTTAAGGACCACTTGTTTTCTCCTTGCTCTTAGTGATGACCAAGAATAGAACTCTATACAACACAATCATGCCAAACATGATAGCAAGATCAACCCACTTAGAGTGACCAATTTCAACATGCCATTTACCAGTCAATATTTCCCTACCACTCACAATGTTGGTCCCCACATCAACACTTAACCCTTCAAATTCATTCTTGAATGATCCTTGAAATGCATACTTAAGGAAAGATATATGGTATAAAGGGTATTTCCATAGTAGTTTAGGAAGTTCATTTGGTAGTCTATAGAATCCAGCTGTTAAAATCATGAGTCCTTCAATTCCACCAGTTATGAACATTCCTATTACATAATTTGGAGAGATGCTTCCAACTACCAACATAAGGCTTTCAACCCACATTACAATGGCTATTAGCAATGAAATGAAGTATAGAAAATGTTCTAGTCCTTTGTGCATTTTACAAAGTTGGTATGCTATTCCTCCAGGTATCACAGAGATCATTATTATATAAGGTAGAGAAGAGAATATATTTCCAATCAGAAAAGCAGTAACACCATAGTGTCCATTCAATCTCTCTCGTTCAAATACCTGACAGATAAAAAAAATTACATTTTCATTTAGATTATTGCTAAACTATAGGAGTTAAGGACTGATGTTTTATAACTGGACCGAAAATCAAACCGGTGAGACCTTCAAGTCATAGTTCAATTGGTTGAACCACGACTGAACGAGATGACTAATAATAAAAATGAAAACATATTTTGTTTGAAACAAATGAACCGGTTAAACCAGCCACGACTTAACCCAATGTTCCGCAAATCGAATGTTAACTCTCCGAATTTATCGAGCTTACGTGTTTAGGTACCAAAATCGTGTTAACTCTGAGGTAAACTCGGTTTCTAGTAAAATCAGAAGGTTTGACGAGTTTGACCAAGTTAACGTTCGGTAAACTCGTGTAAACTCGACCGATTTTACCGAGTTTTACGAGTTTACATCTATAAAAAAAAGTTGGCCCTTTTTTGGGCCCATTTTTTTCAAAACCCAATCCCTTTTCTACAAGCCCAAAGACTGGAACGTTTACTGAATAGTTACATTTACAGTAACACGTTGTTCCTGAAATGAAACGTTTCTTTTTCTTTCTTCTCTTAGTTCTCAAACCATGAACATGAGAGCACATAGCAGTTAGGGTTGCGATTCCGCTTCAGATTTCCACGCCGGTTAGGGTTGCGGTGGTGGTGTTTGTTGACCTTTTGAAGAAATTAACTAGTTTATTTTTTAGATAGTGTTTTATTAACAACTTTAGGAACTTGTGAAACTTGCCTTTTTGGATGGTTTTATGGATGGCTTAAACTTAGAGACTTATGAAACTTATGATTTTGTGCGTTAATTTTTGTATTTTGATATTAAGTTAAGCATAATATTTTATTATGGTAGTTTACTGTAATTTGCCTTTGTAATTAAGTCATATTTTGCACTATTGACCTATTTACAATATTATATTAGCTTATATATGTCTTGCATATAATAAATTTTATATGATTTTAATTTTAGGTAAACTCGTACGAGTTCTCGAGTCGAGTTTACGTAGACAAAATGAGTTGAGGTAAACTCTCGAGTTGTAAAACCTTGGCTTAACCTGGTTCAATCTAGTTTCGGAAGTGTTGTATATTTGCTTCAAATTGTGATTGCAGGAAAACCTGAAATCGTGTCACAATTTCAGGCACCGTGACAGGATTGGATTGGCAGAGAGGTTGGTTCTTGAGATGGAAAATCGTGACGCGATTCAACAACTTCCTCACCAAGTTTCCCTGAAAGGGACTGGTCACAACAGTTGTTCAGAGACAATCGTGGCGCGATTGGACAAAATCGTGACACGATTTTGGACTGCTGTGACTAGTATTTAAGTGGTTTCTGCAGTTTTTTTGAAGAGAGCTGAAGCTAGAGGTCTAGGGTTTACAAAGGGGGGAACTTGAGGGTTGAGTATCTTTCTAAGAAGGGTCTCTAGGCTTGGGATAAACATTGTAATCACCTTGGGTAGTGAAATTACATCATTGGAAGGATCTAAAGCTTCCTTTATGTATTCTCTAGTAAGATTCATATGAGTGTGGTGAAGGAAACAAAGGGTAGAGATTAGGTATAAGGCTGATTTCTTGTAACCTCTTGTAACATCTTCTCATAGTGGATTGAAGAGCTACTCTCTCCCCCAGAGTAGGTCATATTGGACCGAACTGGGTTACCATCTTGTGTGTGTTTGTTTATTTCCTCTTAAGCTTGCTTATCTCTATGCTTGGTTAGTGTTTGTATCATTGTTTTAGCTCTTGTGTGTGTTGTTGCTTGAAGACACTTAGACCTAGGATTACCACTACCTTTTGCTCCACACATCTTTATTTTTCATTGGTGTGATTCCGAACAAGGTTGATTTCACAACAGGAAGACTGAGACCAATCGTGGTTGAACCAGCCGAAAGACTAGCTGGTTTCTGATTCAACGGATTTAAGCAGGCAATCTGATTCGGTTCTTAAAACACTGGTCCACACTCTTACTTCAGGCTGGGCAACAAAAAAACTTATTTACTATTATTAGTATCTAGAAAACTTGCATATCATTAGCCGGCCTAGCATAATCTTTCGCAAAGGCAACAATTATTTTTGTAAGACCCTTAATCACTCAGATGCTCTATAGAGCTCACATTAAAGTTTACTTTAGGCCTAAAAATATGTTAGATGGCACATGCTCTCTAGTGCAATGTAGCAAAAGTATGAAACTAAGCTTAAATTCATCTAAAATAAAAGAACATATGTAATGTTAAAAAATTTACCTTCATTTCCTCCAAAAGAGGAGAGAATCCACCAACAAGGGTCATGAAAGTCAGAACTGAAACAAGAAATGTGAGCAGAGAACCTCTCCCCTGAAGCATGCATGAAGATACTGTAATTATGTACCATTACCTACCAAATTTGTATAATTAAACTAATCTTTATGTTTATCTATCTTACCTGAATAGATGCTGAGCCACTACTTGAACCAATGCCATAGAAGATAGAACCAATGCTTATAGCAATAAAAACAAAGACAACTAAACGTAGCCAATAATTGCCTACGTCCCGGAACAATTGCAAAGAAGATCTTCTTATTAGAACAAGACATTGAGTGGGAAATGCACCATGAATCCTCTTCTTCCCTATTGCACCAGAGTCCTAAAATCATGCAAATCTTAGTTATGTTATATATAATTCTCTTGTTTTTGGCAAAATTCTTTTGTTATGTTATATTCTTAGTGTGAAGAAAGATGGATGTAACATGAAACTTACTCTTTTACTTATATTTTCTACTTCTTTTTTCACTTGGTTTCTAATTTGAGATGATCTATAAGACTTTACAAGGATACCAATTGCTTCTTCTGTGGTTACTCCCTTACCAAATCCTTCTTCAACATCCTGTAGACAATAAAATTAATCATATTAAGTTTAAAGTTTTCCACTTCCTAAATGAAAACTAGCCTAACTCAGTTTTCTTACCATTTCAAAATCTTTGTTTATGATCCTTAAATAGTGATCAGAAGGATTGTGTAGAGTTGGACAAGGAAAACCATTTGCAGCAAAGAACTGCACCGAATCAAGTGTCAAGCCATGGTATAATATAATGTGCGCTTAAAATATATATGATACAATAATGTTAAAGTGTAACACATGAAGTTGGTGCAAAATTAATATGATAAACAGAACTATTAAATTAGAAAGAATCAAAATTTTAAAATTAAGATGTACTTTTTATAAGGGATTTAGTTCCTAACCTGATTTGCATCATAGGCTGGACCAAAATAGACAGTTTCACCAGAAGACAAAAGACAAAGGTCATGAAAAAGTTCAAAAAGTTCACTGCTAGGTTGATGGATAGATACAACAATAGTCCTTTGAATTCCGTCCCTTAAATTCAAACGTGCAATCCCACTCATAACATAGTAGGAAGCTGCACTATCAAGTCCACTAGTTGGTTCATCAAGGAAGAGAAGTCTCGGGCGCGTTAGAATCTCGATGCAAATGCTAAGTCTCCTCCTTTGTCCTCCACTTAGACCTTTAGAACCCCATCCTCCAACCCTTGTGTTGACAGCTTCTATTAGTCCCATTTCTCGGAGTATAAGATCTGCTTGTTCCTTCTTGTCTGTTATGGACATTGAATCTGGAAATTGAAGCTGAGCTGAGTAGTATAAAGTTTCTCTGGCCGTTAATCTTGATAGCATAGCCTCGTCTTGTGTTACATAGCCCTGATTTCAAATGGATATATATGTTAACAAATCTCCTTTCATAAAACAGTTATTCTTGTCTATAACATTTTTTTCTTTCTCTTACTGATATTCCATAAGCCAGTGATTGTTTGTGGCCATTGATTAGAATATTTCCTGTGTGCTTCATGTTTGAGCTTAATCTTCCTACAACATATTGATTATATCAAGTGAAAGTCATTTATTTATATAACTAGACACATCATTTATATATTTTAGAAAAGAACTTTACCTCTCCAATGTGCAAAGTTTAATTTCATATGATCATAGATATGTGATATTGCTTTTTTAACAAGTAAACCGAAAAGGAATTTATAAAGGTATCGAATACTTCACACGCTTGTTTAAAATATTTGATTTCATCTTAATGTTCGGATTCCTAGGAAAATGTTTGAAGTATGTCTAAAATGCTTTTACTTCTCAAAAGCAAAAGATTAGCTGTGTTAACACTACATCAAGATATCATAATCAAGGTTTTTAAGAAAGGTCTATAGTTGGGTTATGGTTTTTAAAGTCTCCGCAACTGCTATTTAGACCACAATATTATGCTGTGATTCTAGTATTCTACGTAATATCAAGAATCGCAAGCTTAACACAACGACTACCACGATTTAAAATGGTTATTATCGAATAATAAGCACATGCAAATGACATTAGCAGAGTATTAGTAAATATGATTTGAGTGAGTTACTAATACTATAATAATAACCTGCTAAAGCATCAAGTAGTGTGGATTTTCCAGAGCCAGAAGGGCCCATAATAGCCAAAAGCCTTCCAGGTTGGGCAATACCAGTAAGACCCTGCAGAATAGGTTTCCTTTTGTGTCCATTTGGAACAGTGACCCTAAGTTTCTCCCATGTCACTGTTATGTTTCCATCCTTATTCCCTCCTTCAACATTTCCGCTAATCATTTCTGTTGACTTTAGGGCATGGTCACCTTCAAATGTGGTCAAATTAACTTGTGAGTTAGTTTGCGAAACCATTGGTTGCTCTGATACCAAATGTTCGCACTATCGCTGCATGATTCAAAACAGTCAAGTACACAATGATCGGCAAGGATTCTGTAAAATTTTCACATGACAACCGGTTGCACCACAATACGTGGATTAAAGGTAGCGATTTATGATCCTGGAACTGAAAAGGAATGTATGATATGATTTATAAAGATATAAGTGAGTTTTGTTTTGGTGAAGATGTCCAAGTTACATTATTACATGCTGCATGTATAAAATAAAGTCATGTTTCGTGCTATTGACAATCTCTGACATAGTGCATATAATAGAAATGAATGGCGATTTAAACAACGGTATTACTCATTTCAGATATGCATGTAGGTGCTGTTTTGTATTTTTGGAATTGACCCTTTCATTCAGTTCCTAGGAACGCACGACAAGAGAGTAGAGATTGTGCTTAGAAATTTACAAAATTTATTCGTTGGACAACTGTTGCCGAACACGTTTATTCTCTTGTACCTTTAAAGGACCAAGATTCTCTCACATGCATATATACATGCATCTTTGTCTGTATATCTAGGTTTATCATCGGTGACAACTACGATATCCATCAATAAAAGGTGGATAAAGTTACTCATACTAAATTGGTATATTAATCAAAATCATTTCTTTGTTTTCTACTATCTATAACATTGATAGTGAAAGACATGAATAATTTTGATTGATAGCGTTAGCGGCCAACACTTTGTGGGATTTAGTCCCACATCGGATAGATGGAATTCTAGAGATGAGTTTACAAAGAAGAGACATTTTTCACCGTACAAGCTGGTTTTGTAAAAATGAGTTAAACCTCGATTTTCTTGACAGGTACCACCTAACATAGGAAACTCTACCCACCTTTTATTGTTGGGTTTTTGGATAGATAAGAATTTTGTTTCATCTTTTACCGTTTAGCTAAATTAAAATGGAGGGCTATAATTGTTAGAACTTTTTTTGGGGAGATGCTGCTATACTTTGAACAAAGATATTGATGTTGATTGCACTTGGAAAAATTCAAAGCATGTGAATTGTGATCACACTAACCTTTAGAGTCAATTCGCCCCCATCAACTTTTAGATATTGGATGCAAATGGGATGTACAACGAATTCTCTTCAAGATACTTTGAATACCTTGATGTGAATTGCATAAACACATCAAACATATCTTTTGATAATAGTTTACAAAAATATGTTTCCTACACTTCAATCATGCATTAGAGAAATAAAGGATGATTTAGAGTGATTTAAATGGGAGAGAAAAAGCTTAGAATTGTTTCAGAATTCGTGTCTATTTTGTTCCCCAAGTTCCTCTATTTATGTAGGAATATATGTCACTTGACAAAGAGATACAACCATTCAACTTTCTGTTTTGGCAATTCTGAATGGTTTAGACAAGAATAACGTTCAATTTGTAACATAATAGCTGCAACGACCTAGTGGTAACTTCCCTTTTTGAAAACGCGCCTCATATGAGATGAGAGTCACGAGTTAGAATATTGCCTCACACACAGTTTTCAAAATGTGTCTTGGGCAGGAATTGAACCACCGACCTTGGACATATCCAGCAAGTACTACAACTAGAAAGATATACAACTTTAGATCAGTTGTATAAGATCAAATGTGAGGCTTTTAACATGAATTGGAGAACAAGATATCTAGAGAGCATAATTTAATTTTTTGAAATCTTTGAAAAACACCATTAAGATTAATTTCTCTAGTAGACCCATTTTCAACTAAAATATAATTTGTTTAGTTATAAAATTGTCCCAATTTTTTGGAGAATAAATATTACCAATATTTTTAATATTAGTGAGACGCATTATTAGGTAGAAAGGGCCCTAAAAAATATCAGCAATTTCTTCGAGAATAATTTTTTTTGCACATTATTATTAAGAAGAAGAAAAAAATTATACGGAGGATATATATATAGGAATCTTTGTATATAAAACTTTAACAAGCTTCAGCCCAGACTTTCATCAGGACAATGTTTGGGCCTTTCAATAAACTTTGCTATATACACCCCCCAAAAACTAAATATTTCTACATACACCCCCATCTTAAAAAAAATTTGGGCCCCCCAATGGCATGGGCCCTAGGCCGTCGCACCCCCGGCCTATGCCTAGGGTCGGCCCTGTTAGAAATCATTTGATTGGACAAAACATGTAGTTATGGATCAGACAAGAAAAAAACTCTCGCTAAATCATGAGACAACTTTTTATCCAACGTCCAAATTATAAAAAAAAAATACTCTTCTCTCTAATAATTAGTGTTTGGTGAATCAAACACACCATAAGAACATTCAAAATAGAGTTTTCCTCACCACAAAAAAATAGAGTTCTCTTGATTTTTTGAATGTATAAATTTGCCTTGTATGTATACATGATCCATTTTTTTAATTTTTAATGTTGTACATAATAATCATTTAATTCCTCAAATTCATCACCACAAATAATTATTAAATGAACTCTCCCAATAATTTTTTTTCCCTTTTTATAAATCCATTAGTAATTCTATAACATACTCATCCTTTAATTAATAAACAAATACACTTGACAACTTTCTATGTTTCTTGCGCCTCTCAAAAGAGATAAAAAAAAAACACAAATGTATATTTAATTGTAACGACCTAGTAGTTGTGTATGTAATTGAGACTTTTATATTTGGTTTAAATTTATACAAATGTTGATTGAACTTCAAGATCAAGGACCCAAGTATATTCTATTTTACCGCTCAACTATTACAAGATGTATATTGATTTTTTTTTATATTTTATTATATATACCTAACACTTTTGGGTGCTATATTAAAAAAAATTAAAAATCGAGTCTCCTAAGATTGCGAGGCCCGACACCGTAGCTCACCTTGTGCTTGCTAAGGGCGGGGCATGCCCCCTGTCATTTGGGCAACTTTTGGTTTACCCTCTGTAAAAAAAAGTTATTAGATTCCCCATTGTAATTTGAAGATTCTTTGATTTTAGATCGCATGGCATGCCCCCTGTCATTTGGGCAACTTTTAGTTTACCCTCTGTAAAATAAAAGTTTTAGATTCCCCTTTGTAATTTGAAGATTCGTTGATTTTAGGCCCTGATGCATCTGTTGTGCAAAAATCATGATGTGGCATGCCGATTTGGTCTGACTATTCAAGTTTGATGAGATGGCACAATAACTTGGCTTTTAAATTTATTACAACTTATTAAAAAACAAAAAAAAAATTAAAAATTCAAATTAAAATAGAAAACTAATAAGATATTCAACAAAATTCATCATCTTCTTCCAACCAAACAACACAAATTTAGAAAAATCATTACTTTGTTCGTCACAAGTTCATTACTTTGCTCATCATAAAAAATCATATTATATTATAACTCTTTCTTCAAAACTAAAAAAAAAATATCTTGGTGAAGACGGATTTGAGTAACAAAACATTATTACTTAAAAATGTAAAACGAAATCCAAACAAAACCCCCGTAAAAAAAAAATCAACTTTCAATAAACAAAAATCAACCAATCTAAAAATCGATGTCAAGTGAAAAACTCGTGGGTTAGCATAAATCTTCTCTGATAATTAATCTTCTATGTCAATCTTTGTTGTTGTAACTTTGTATTTGTCCTTTCCACTCCTTCTTTGATTTTCAAATCTAGAGTAGTTAGTGTGGGTCCAGCCATTGCCACATGACCAACATATATATTTGACAAAATAAAATGTTGCATGTGATGACAAATAGCAAGGTGCATGGTGTACATTTGGTGTAGTGTATGAGTAACACTTGTTGTGGTGCATGCATTGCAAGGGACACTTGGTGCTTTGCATTAAAGGCAAATGATAAGTGTCGTCATGCGTGTAAGGCAACTTTGACTTGCTTCTCCTATAAATAGAACCATGAGCAAGCATTCACAACACACCACAAGAGAAGAACAACAAAAAAGCAAGAGTGAAAGAGAGTCTTGCTCAAAAGAGAAAATTGATGCTCATAGAGATTTTTCTTGTGAGAGAAATAGTTAGCCAGTTTGTGAGAGTGTTCCTTACAAGTTGAGAGATACATTGTAGTGAGATTCACCTAAGGGTGAAGTTGTTGTATTCTCATTATCATTATAGTGGAAGTTTAAGAGGCTCAATGGTCACGTAGTTTTTCTTTTCTCACATTGAGAAGGTTTTCCGTGCTAAAATTATCTTTCTATCATTACGTTTATATTTCACGTTTCTGCTTGTGCATATTTGGAGTTCACGAAGGAGGGAAATTTTGGAGGTTTTTTCCCAACAGTTAGTAGAAGCAAGACATGCGTGGGTTAGTATAATTGGAAGATGTGTGATTTAACTCTAATATATTTTAGTTGATGACCTTATTTAAACTAGAGTTAAATATGTTTTCTCTTCCTATAAATATATCGATTTTTCGTTTTATTCTTTTTAAAATTTTCCTTCAACTTTTAGTTTCTATAAAATTTTCAATCGTCGCTTTTGATCCATATTTTTAAATCAACTCTTGTGTAGCATTTATATTTTTTAATGAAATTATGCAGAAATGCGTAGAGTATCATAAAAATTTCTCCAAAAAAAATTGATTTTTTTTAAGAAAATATAAATTAAATATGAATTTTTAACCGCTAAAAATATAAACATTCATATTTAATTCTAATTTTGTTAAAAAATTCTATTTCTTTTTGTAGAGATTTTTATAATATTATAAACTTTTCTATAAAATTTTATTCAAAAATATGAATTCTACATATGAGTTTACTTAAATGGAGAAGTCAAAAATAAAGATAAAAAACTTTTTGGAGATTGAAAGTCGAAGAAATTTTTACAAAATTAAAACAAAAATTTAATATATTTATAGGGATAAAAAACATCGACAATCAAGATTTTACAACTATTGTGAGGGAAGGAGACATTGTTACTGCAGTAACCTTATGTGGCATAATCCTTGTGGTCCATGGAAGGATTGTAGTAAGAGGATATGGTATGATATCTTCAGTTTCACAACTTCAAAAAACTTGCTTATATTGCTTTGTTGTCTTCAGCTTCACTTCACTTCACTTCACTCAGTTTATCTACTTCATTGGTCAAACTCATAATCACTTATATCTCCTATAGGAAAATACGTGATGAAATGAAAGAGCTTGTGTTTGTGTTGTTGTGACTACTAACTATAGAAGAAGATTAAATGGCTGCCACGTGTTGTAACTTCACACATGCTTCTCCTTTCCTTAATCACAACCACTTCTACTTCCAAAGGCAAGTTCCCTCTTATAGTTTTTTCTATATTCAAACAATCATACAAATATATATATACAAATGAAATTAATGGAAATATACTTACATATAAGTATATAATGTTGGTTAATTTTCAGGGGCCATGTAGTTTCCAAAAGTTTAAAATGTAGTAGTAGTGTGGAAAAAGTCTTCCATAAGAGATTTCAAGTTCAAAGAAGGCATAATGTGCGTTGTGCAGGAGGGGCTGAATTGTCCTCTTCTTCTAGTTCTAGCTTTGAAGGTGTTGGAAAGGAAATTCAAGAGGATATTTCAATGGAAACATTGATTTGGAGGGCTATCAAGTTGCCTATTTACTCTGTTGCTTTGGTCCCTCTCACTGTGAGCATCTCAACTATATATACTTTAAGATTTTAATTGCTATATTGTTAAATTCAGCATAGGTTCCTGTCTTCTATGAACGGACACCGGACACGAATGAATTAATTGAATGTAAATCACATGAGATAAGCTAGTCTTGATTTGCGGTTGCCATTGTAGTTGCGGTTGCTTATTATAGTCCTTGATATTGTAAAATTTTATGAACAAATATGTTCATGCAACCACAATTGAGGTTGCAAATTGCCTCTAAAACCCTTATGTTGCAACCTCAATTGTGGTTATAGGCCACAATTTAAAACTATGACCATTCTCACCGCAACTCAAATATATCATTTTTTATGTTGCATTGTGAATTCATGTCATTTTAATCGAGTTTTGTTTTATATCATTCCACAAATAGGTAGGTAGTGCAGCAGCATATTTACAGACAGGCATCTTCTCAGCTAAATGCTATTTTGTTCTATTGGCTTCTTCAATTCTAGTTATTACCTGGCTCAACTTAAGGTAAATTTCAATCCTGTTTGAGAGTGAATAAAAAACAGAAATAAGTGATTTTTGTGATTATGACACTGGAGTTTCTTTGTGGTTATGGCAGCAATGATGTTTATGATTTTGACACTGGAGTTGACAAGAACAAAAAGGAATCAGTTGTAAACCTGGTTGGAAGGTTAGTTTCTCTCAAACTTTTATTTGTTATTTGACTATTTTCTTTTCCTTCTGTACATGTTTTGCCTAAAAAAATAACTTGGCTTGTCTTCTTCCTCATGTTGAATATGGAAAGCCGTACAGGAATCTTTGTTGTTGCCTACTTATGCCTTGCTCTAGGCTTCGTTGGGCTGACTTGGGCTGCTGTTGAGGCCGGAAACATCCGTTCTGTGTTATTTCTTACTTGCGCGATTATTTGTGGCTATATATATCAGGTAAAAGTTTCTGCTGATATCATAATCTTGTTGTTGCAGGAAAACATTTCGGTCATAAGCTAACTATGAATTTGATTCATCGCTGTTGTAGTGTCCACCATTTCGGTTAAGCTATCAGGGACTGGGAGAGCCTTTGTGTTTTGCAGCATTTGGTCCTTTTGCCACTACTGCTTTTTATTTAGTACAAGGCAGTGCAAGGTTATCTCAGTTACCTAACTACAGAGTTATAATATTTATTATTCCTGGCTTGATTTTTGTTTCTGAATGATTTCAGTAGCGCGACAAACCATTTCCCACTGAGTGGAACAGTTCTTTCAGCATCAATCCTCGTTGGCTTCACAACATCTCTTATCCTTTTTTGCAGTCATTTTCATCAGGTACTGTTATTTCTGAACTCCAATAACAAGAGTACCTTCAAGTAGGTGATCACCTTTTTATTTTGTCCATAATGCAGGTGGATGGAGACGAAGAAGTTGGAAAATTATCGCCTTTGGTAGATACACTTTGCTATATTGAACATTTTTCTTTATCTATGTTGTTGATGTGAATCTAATAACAAATATTTATTTCTTGTTTTTCTTTCAGGTTAGACTTGGCACTGAAAGAGGTGCAGAGGTAGTCAAAGTAGCAGTCTTGTCGCTCTATGCTTTCTTGGTTGCTTTTGGTCTAAGCAAGGCACTTCCTCTCACTTGTATTGTGAGTACTTTATGAATCTCGTATCTGTTTTCTTCCTTTCTTTGCGAGTATAATTGCTATTTGGATCATGCACTTATGATTTAATCTTTTGGTTATGAATACGGCTGTACTAGTTCCTTTGTGCATTGACATTACCGATCGGAAACCTGGTAGTTAAATTTGTCCAAGACAATCACAAGGCAAGTGAAAAACTGTTGTTGAGTCTTTGTTATCCTAGTACATTTTCTAGAGTTTTTTTTTTATATTAAAACTAGGTTGTGTTGTTGCAGGACAAAGATAAGATTTTCATGGCCAAGTACTTTTGTGTAAGGTTGCATGCTTTGTTTGGTGCTGCACTGGCTTTTGGATTGGTATTGGCTAGAATGGTTAATACAAAGCTACTACTCCAATGAGAATAGCGTTTAGGTAAAAGGAAATTACATGAAGTGAGGGTTTTGTTCAAGAGGATCAAGGATGCAATCCTGTCTGGTGCAAGAGCTATATCTTAGGGGTCATGAACACTTTCTCTGAACAAGATTTTGAAACGTTTTTCATTCATTCCCCCGCCCTGTGGCTGTATAAGCTTGAAGAAACTGTTAGATTGTGACAAATCTAGAGCGGTTTGCTGCATACCTGCATCAACAAGTTTATGGCCAAGTGCTAACGGCATCAGAAGAGGTCAGGGGATGGTTCCAGTCCACTACCTAGGCGCCTTGATTTACATTTTGAATTGATAGTACATAGTTGATTAATAAGATGGCAACATTTGCTGATAGGAATTTTTTATTTAAGTAAAAAAAAAATCAGACCACTTGCTAAATCTGTGCTGTGGTTTTATATTGCCCTAAGAAACATTACAAACTTGAATTGAAATTGGATTTAATACTTTATTGTTTGGATTCAAACACATGTATCTCTAAATATTGTAATAACAATCGTTGTTGCAGACTACAATTTTAAATCCTGTTTTTTTTTTTTTGGTAAGAAATTTTTAAATCCTGTTATTATATTATAGAAGTCAAGCAAAGTCACCCAGATTATTTTCCTACCAACAAAGCAAGATAACCGATGAGGATGTATATTTGGGCGTCGTGTGCAAAATGGTGTCCTTAAAAAAGTCTTTCCTCCTTGAATTACATTGGAAATCATGTTCATTTGTTTTACTTGCAGTTTAAACTAATGGAAATTTGGAAATTATTATTGGACATTTTAGGAACCGATAAATAGGTTGAATTAAACTGAAAGTGCTGACCATGATTTTATAAAAAAAATATGGTCCTCCTGTTAAAGTGAATAATATTTTTTTTTGTCAGATCTTGACTAATAATATATAGAATAATGTATAGAATGTCCTCATCAAACTTGATTAATTTTATAAAAAGAATTCTATAATTTTTAATTAAATTCATTGATAATGCATCTATCTGAAAGACAAAACGGTATATATTAGTTACATATTATGAGGTGAGGTAACACCTGGTAGAACATTTATATGTAATGTGCTAATTGAGGTCGTTGTGAAGAGTGAAAATAGGGTCATTTTGACCGGTTCTCCTTTCTTAAAATTCACCTCAGTTTATCAGACATTCACATATCACCAGAGTCTCTCTGGTTTCCCTTTTCTGTGTCTCTGTCCTCTAATGTAGTGTTCTTCAGAGAAAGGGTAAAGAAGGGTACACAAATTGCATTACATTGCATATATGAACATGCATATATTATAAGAATTAATAAGGTAAAAATCATAATACAAAAGAAAGTGTAACACATAAAAACAATAATCAAAATGAGGGTGTTCTATTTGTTTTCGTTACCAATGACAATTGGCATGGTGATTTTTACATTGAGATATTTCTCTGGACCTGATGTGCCGAAATATGTGTTGTTCACCGTTGCTTATACTTGGTTCTGCTCCATATCCATCATCATTCTCGTCCCTGCCGACATATGGACGGTATTTTCCATTCACATATATGTCATTCATAAAGTTCGTGACCTTATTGCTTTCTATTTGATTGAATTTTATATCTTGATTGACACATTTGCCTTCATTGATTATTAGACATTAAATGATGCTGTAAATGTAACAATTTCCTTCTTGTGGAGTTTATCATATTGGAGTACCTTCTTACTTACATGGTAAGGTTCTTCCCTTTTTTACAGCTCTAGAACTAGAATATTCCCTTGAAATTTAATAGCTATGTGTAATGTTTGGTATATATAATATATGTATGTTTCCGTAAAGTTGACCTAATTGATATGAAGGTGTGACATGATCTTTTAGGATATTTATGGAAGCTAGGTTAAAATTAAAAACCACTCATGGTTTTGTATTAAATTATTTCTCTAAACAGGGCTGTGGTTCCCCTTATTCAGGGTTATGAAGATGCTGGAGACTTTACAGTAAAAGCAAGATTAAGGACAAGCTTACATGGAAACCTTGTTTTCTATCTGTCTCTTGGTTCTGTGGCTCTTTTTGGATTGATATTACTAATATCTCTGAACAAATTTTGGTTTGCTTTTCTTTCTTTTTGCTTTTTTCTTATTGTTCATTTATTGATATTCCACCCTTCTTATCTACTACGGTTTTAAATTGCGGTTATGCTGCAAACCTTCGCGGTAAAAACTGTGGTTGCAATGCCGTTGCAGAGACTTCAAAATATTTTATATTGCCGCCACAATTGGGGTTGCAGACTGCAATTTAAAACCATTCTGTACACTCTAAGATTTTTCAAATCTTTGCAAATTAAGCCACCCCATCTAACTCTAGGCTTAATAATTTGTAGGAGTGGTAGTGTTAGGGGTTTTGCCATGGCTTGTTCTAACACATTTGGACTTGTTACTGGTGCATTTCTACTTGGATTTGGTATGAGTGAGATTCCAAAAGGCATTTGGTTAAATGCAGATTGGGCCATTCAGCAAAAATTTCTTTCCCACAAAGTTGCAAAAATGGCTGTCAAATTAGATGATGCTCATCAAGATTTTTCAAATGCTATTGTTGTAAGTTAGTCTTACTATTGCTCTATCATAACAATTTACCACTTAAATTACCATATTGTTAGTGAACTGTATCTTGCATCTCGATGACTTTCATTTACTTTTTCCTCCATTCTATTGGCTATCTCACCCCATCTATACTTTTATGAATGATTTTGTTCTGAAATTTAGCGTATGTATAGTAGATCATATAAAATCTGCATCTTATTTATTGATAAAAAGAAATACTTTCTTTTTATCCTTTATTCTTTGCAGATATGATTTTTGATGGTGTGCCATTGTCAGATCACACAGGCAACATCAAAGCAAATGTCCAAGCGGGATTCTTTGAGACCTTACATGAATATTATTGACAAAATGTTGGTTCAAATGGTAAAGTCTATGAGTTCGTAATATTTTCAGGTATATATAGATTCTAAATGTTCTATTGCTAGGTGTTTATGTTACATTGGTTTTTTCTAGTTGAACGAAGACCCTTCCTTCAAACCACAGGGTGGGAGACTAGGAGAAAGTGACATGGATTATGATACAGATGAAAAATCAATGGCATCACTAAGACGTCGTCTTAGAAGAGCTCGTGAGCAGTATTATCGGTACAGAAGGTAGACACTGATCAATTTGCTATAAAAGTTGCTACTAAGTTCTATCAAAATCAAGGATTCATGTGATGATCAGCCTTCTGTAAAACTTCAAATTTTTATGCAGTTTATTTAAAACTTCATTTTCTTTTTCTTTATTTCGTTTTTCTTGACGAGATACCTTGCTGTTTCATCACACAGATACACATCTCTTACCTGGAAATAATTTTATAGCTTCTCACATGCCATTGTGCCACAAACATACCATGATACTTTACAGAGTCGCTCTTGTTTTTAGTATATATTTAGTGTATACAAACTCTTTTCAAGTACTAAATACATTTTCTTAACTATTATGATTGATATTGTTATTATTACTATTTGCAGTGAATATACAAAATTTGTCCTAGAAGCCCTCGAGCTGGAGGATACTGTAAAGAACTATGACCGTCGTGATTCTACAAGATGGTTTACTCCTAACCTACACTTATTTTTTCTCATTGTTTATCCACTCATTTTTTATTTTTTCACATCTTTGTCTGTGTGGGAGGGAATGGTCCAATATTCCTGATTGTTGTTATAGCAATTTTATATGTATTTTAGTCCCAGATTTAATTGGTTGTGGAAAGTGAAATTTAAATTTCGGGACAATTGGTTCAGAGAAAAGTAAACACATAACGAATGAAGTGTAAGCATATTATGCGAGATTAAAATATGATTCTAGTAGTCTATTCTTTGATCTAAAGGCAGATATCTGAGACAAAAAGCTTTCCAGTTATCATGAAGGAAATATTTTCCTTAAAACCATGATGTTTATTTTCAAGGATCCTCTAGCTAACAAACTTGAAACTTGAAAGTGACTTGGGAAGAGAAAGTATGTGTTCAAGTGTTATTTTTATGAAGTAATTGTGCTGCTATGTCATTATTTAAATGTTTTATTCCAATCTTGCAGGAAATATATTTCATGCTTGAGGCCTGAACGAATAGGCAAAGTAGGTGCAGTTTTGGATACAATTGGTACTCACCGCATATTTAAAAATTTATGAGCTTTTCGATGATTGTTTTCTCATTAGAAAATTAAATAGGATGTCACCCAGCAGTTCACTAGTTTGATCGTAATTGAATTGTGCTGAACTAATATTATACTATAAAATGTTCACACTTAACTGTTTATGTACCAAAGAGAACAATTTCATATGGCTCAAATATGTTGATTTATCACAGAGTTTCTATGGCGATGTATATTAAAGAAACAACTTGAGAAATCATTGGCTGTTATATTGGGCTTCATGTCATTTGCTATTCTATTAGCAGAGGCTACCATACTACCCAGTGGAGTTGACTTGTCTCTTTTCTCTATCCTAGTACATGCTGCAGGACATACAGAAGTGCTTGTGCAGGTGATATTTGTAGACCTGTTCTTATGTATTCCAATCACTGTCTTTGAAAAAATATTATTGTCTTCATTTTTCTCATTGTTTGATTCTTTTCACAGTTAGCTGCTTTCGTCCCTTTGATGTATATGTGTGTTTGTACATATTATTCCTTGTTTAAAATGGGAATGTTCATGTTTTACTCACTGACACCAAGACAAACAAGCTCCGTAAGCTTGCTTATGATATGCTCGTAAGTTTTTTTTCTGTTCAGATTATATATTTTAAGTCATTGGCGTATAGTATAGTTATTCTAAATTTCTTCCCTATGCATTGCACATCTTCTTGCAGGATGGTGGCAAGATATGCTGCACCTATTTCATACAACTTTCTCAATCTCATCAATATTGGTGGGGATCGAAAAACCGTTTTTGAAAAAGTATTATACTGTTGTCTCCAGCTTTATTTATTGTTCAACAATTATGATGTGCCCTTTATGAATGATGTTCCTAGCTAGAATTTTTTAGAAGTGTTTCCATCAAACAGCCATAAGAATGATAGCATCAAAGTTTTTGGCAGGTTTGATGTTGTTTGGTGGCCTAGGTTATTGACATGTTATTTAAAAGTTAGAACTAACCTCATCGAAGCATTGTGAATTTCGCTTCCTTACTTCTTCACAAAGATTGATGTTTACTATAGCGTGCGAAACAAATGTTTTGTGCAGAAAATGGGAAACATTGATGAGGCTGTTCCCTTTTTTGGGAAAGGATTCAACAAAATTTACCCTCTTATCATGGTTATATACACTTCACTAATAGCAGGCAATTTCTTTAACCGGGTCATCAACTATTGCGGGAACTGGAAAATATTCAAGTTTCGTGATGATGCAGAAGATATGGATGGATTTGATCCATCTGGAGTAATAATTTTACAGAAAGGTAAGTTCAAGCCTTTTACTTACTATATTTTATATCCAATTTTTTGGACACAAAACAGTTTACATTTTATTTTGTGCAGCTGCTATTTGTCCGATAGTCTTGAATAGGTTTAAATACCTTCTCTTTTGAATTTGGGATTGAAAATCACAGAAAGGAGAGTATGAATGAAGGTTAGAAAAATAAACCTTAAATCAATAAGAAAAACCCTTCCACCATATAATGGAATCTCATCATAAAACAATAAGGTTTAGTGAGTAATGTTATCCATATGAACAATTTTTGGCCAAAATTTTAAATAAAACAATTGACAACTTAAACTTACTCTTGTAATCAGACACTGGTAGTGTTCCCTAGTTAAATCATACTAATGTAGCATTCTAAACATCCTTAGTTTTGTAAAAAATGATCATCATTTTCTCCTCAGAGCGTTCTCTTCTTCAGCAAGGGCACAAAGTTGGCGAACTTGTGTTCCCTTTAGCTAGGAGTTTCAGCATGAGTATGGATGTCGAGTCTGTCAACAGGGCCAAGGTACAAATCCAAAACCACTGTGTTTTGATCATTTTCATTCATCAAATCTTAGAAACAGTCTCAAGACTAGATTTATGATACTTTCACAGGCTCTGGATGAGAGTGTTGCAAGCGAAGATAAAACAACCATCATGGTAGAGACCAAAAATGAAGAAGCTGACATGAGCAGAAAAATTGGTGGCAGAAAGTATTCAGCCTTAAGGACAAACCTGAATGAAGAGGGGTCAAGTAAAGATTTCACCCCGGAAAGAAATTCTTCCTCTTTGACAAATGATTCTCATCCGGACACGAGTTCAGCACCATCATCTTCGATAGCCTCAAAATGGGAATCAATGATGCATGGATTTAAAAATTTAAAATCTAACATTGACTCCAATAAATTCCTTCCACTGACTAATAATACTTATACATCATCTCTAAACTCAACCTCTTCATTTGAATCTCTTGATGATATATTTGAGAGATTGAAACGTCCACCATCAGAACACAAAGATTCTGGGGTGAATAATATAATCATAGAGTAGACTTCAAGGAAATGAAGTTTGCAACATAAACTTAAATGTATCATCACTACTTCTTACCAGTATGCAGGAATGCAAAAGGAATATTTCAAACATGTAATTGTAACTGTGTAAACACTAAGCAGTTAATCTGGTTCCAAATTTTGTTTATAGTGAGCAAGAGCTGCTTCTACAACTTATAGAGATAATGTCATTTTGTCCTTGTACTAGTCATAATTGTTTATATTTTATATTCATAAAAAAAAGTTAGTGAAATAATTATTGTCTTTAGATTATCATTTATCACTATTGCATCATCTAATGTACATTAGACTTGTAATGAAGCATGGATGAACCTTCAGCCACATTAGATTCAGGTTGAACAGTCATCGTGAACTTAGTTCGGTTGGTAGGAACAATGCATACTATATGTGGGGTACAAACCCTGACCACCACCAAAAAAAGATTCAAGTTGAACAAGTTTATGATGGTCAACGACATCTAGAATCTAGTATCAGCAGCACAACCTTTAACCAATCAATTTCTTCTTGAGAAAATGAGATGTGAGGCCTAGATTTCCAATATCTTTTGACATTTCACAATGTCATGCCACATCCACATCATAGAGATTAGAGACTATTTTGCACGGAAAAAAATTGTGCACGGTATCTAAATCGATAGGGAATTTGGATTCAAATTGAAGTAAACTTCCTCATGTCCCCGTGACTATTTCTAGAAGCTACAAATATGAGAGTCGGATGGTCGTGAGTTTTGGATTTCTATTTTTCCAAAGTGGGATTGCACTTGTGTGACATTATGGTTGGTGACATTAGTCAATCACAATGTCATAAGTGGTTTTCTTCTCTTTTATTTACAAGATTTTTTTGTTTATTTATATACTTGTGACATTCTGATTGATCAATGTCACCTAAGTGTTATTCCTAAATTAAAAGTGGTAGCCCAAAAGTTTGATAAGATCAAATATAAAACTATTAAACATACTTAGTATTTGATAAACCAACAAGAAAACATGAAACTTACACCAAAAAATAAAAGACGTACGTACAAAATACAAAATATTAATTCTCTCTTTTTCTTTTAAAGTATAATATGTTAAGGTTTGATTCTTTTCCAACATCAATTATATACTAGTTTAACTAAATAAAAAAGGTATATCAAAAATAATCTAGTGTAGCAAGACTTATTATTTTAGGCTTATAACCATAGAAAACTTGTTCCGACGTCACATTGATATAACATTTATTAAAAAATTGTTACGATGTCCCATTGATATAACATTTATATGGAGTGTCATGTAGATATTTAGGACCTGTTTGTTATAGTTTTTTGTAAAATAGATTTTTGTAATGTGATATGTTTTTAAAAATAGAAAGAAAAATCCATTTTCTTAGAATTTTAAATAAACGGGCCCTTAACATGATATGATAAAAAAGATTGACCTAGATATTAAAGTTTAGAGAAATATGAATGATATAAAAATAAGAGCATTGATAGACCACATGTGTTACTTGCATTCTACCAACCCAAATTGCAAATTACACGAAAAGATTGACCTAGATATTAAAAAAGTTCAGAGAAATATGAGTGATATTTTCTTTTTTAAAGAAGAAATATGAATGATATAAAAATAAGAGCATCGATAGACCACATGTGTTACTTGCATTCTACCAACCCAAATTGCAAATTCCGTGTAATTTATTTATGTGAAATGTTAATTAGTGTCCGGGGCACTAGTCAAAGAATTATAAAAGAAAATATTTTTTTTTGAAAATTGTATATTTTATTTTTCGAAAGTTAAAAAAGTGTTACTTTTCTTGTTGTCTTTATTTATTTTTCTTTCTATTTTTACCTGTTTAACTAGTACCCGGGACATCGGTTAATTAATTTAGGATTATGACTGCAGTAAAGAAAGTATCACCATCTTTGAGCATTCCACCTTCCTCTCATCTAATCCAACACAACACAGAACGCAGCACCAACCAAACTCTCAATAAATAAATCCATTTCATTCAAACCCAAATCCTAACCCCAAACTAAATGGCTTCTTCTCTCTATCTCTCCACACCCTCTCTCTCGCGTCCTCGGTCAGTTTTACCTTCTCTTCTCAATTTCCCTCTTTCTTCCTTCTTTTCCCTTTATCTTCTGAAACCGCTTTCTTAGCTTCTATTTCAATCCCAATTTATTAACTACTTTATCATAATTTTTAAGCTAATTCTTACTCAAAACTAATCCAGATTATCTTAATTTTTAGTTATGGTGGATTATAAGTATATATCTTAGCTTATTTTATGAATAAAGCTCTACATTTATTAAATCAATTGTGACTCAATCAAAACAAGAACTTTGTTCCTCTAATCTTATCTGTTTTGTTTTATAGTTTATATGTTTAGCTTTCATGTCTTGCCAAAGCTTTGCCTAAACTTTCCTTAGCCCAATTTTCTTTTATGGAGATGGGTTGTATCCGAATAGACTATGCAGAACTAACACAAACACGGACACGACATTGACACTTAACATGTCAACACTGGCAGTAAATTAATAAAATGACAAAATTGAATGTAATGTGTTGGTGTCAAACACAGACACATGTCGGACGTTGAACACGCCTTCCATCAGAAGTGTCGGTACTACAGAGCAAATAGATGCACATTGTGTCTTTTTGTGATAATAAATTCTGATTTTTTTTGTGGGAATTATGTTTGGATATCACAGTTATTAACTGTAGTTTTTGTCTCTTTCTGTTCAATATAGGGCATGCAAAAATTTCAAATTGCTCAATGGGTTTAACGGTTTAAGTCCGTCTATGATACATCTGCGTGGCTCAGATTTGGCATTTGTTCGGCTGAGCTCAAAATTCCCTTCATGTCGCAATGCTGTATGTAGAGTTAAAGCTGCATTGACCTCTGGAGGAGGAGACCTAAAAAACGAAGATCTGGTTGGCGTTGAATCAGCACAACCTAATGCGGTAGCGCTTGGAACACTGGGAGCAGATACAGCTCTAACAGGCAGTGGTTTTTCTGATGATAACGATGACTTTGATTCGGACAATCCAACAAAAGGTTTTGCTTCCATACCTGAGGCTATCGAAGACATTCGGAATGGAAAGGTCATTACTCTGTCCCTTTCTGGGTATTCTATATAAAAGTTTTGGTTTTGTGTTGCCTCCACTTAGATTTCCATTATTAACTGACATTAGTACTTCAGATGGTAGTGGTTGTAGATGACGAGGATAGAGAAAATGAAGGAGATCTGATAATGGCAGCACAGTTGGCAACACCTGAGGCTATGGCTTTTATTGTGAAGCACGGAACTGGCATAGTTTGTATAAGCATGAAAGAGGAAGACCTGGAGAGATTAGAGCTTCCTTTGATGGTCAACAGTCGGGATAATGATGAGAAACTCCGTACAGCATTCACTGTGACAGTGGTATGTACAATTTGGTGCGTGCATTTTTTATCTGGAGCTAGTTCTGTATCTATCTGATCAAAACTATTCCATTCTTACATCAGCTAAAACGCTATATTTACTCACCTTCATGTGATGGTCAACTATAGGGAATAATTTATCTCGCCTTAGCTTCACTTGTGTAGGCATTAAGTTCGACAAAAAATCGGCGTGACTTTACTTTGTTGCATTTAATATCTTTTGTCTCCCAGTATGTAACAGACATTTACTTATTATATACTAGAATAGCATCATGTCATGTTTTCAAAAAAAAATATAGCATCATGTCATAAACAGTTATTGAAATTTAATAAACTGTAATTTTGTGGTAGAAATTTTGTTCCTATGCAACTCAGGAACTTATCAATGCAATTTTGTAGGATGCCAAATATGGTACCACCACAGGTGTCTCGGCTCAGGATAGGGCAACCACAGTTTTGGCCCTTGCATCCAAAGATTCAAAACCAAGTGATTTCAACCGCCCAGGCCATATTTTTCCGCTAAAATACAAGGAAGGTGGTATCTTGAAGAGAGCTGGACATACAGAAGCTTCAGTTGATCTTGCAGTACTTGCTGGTTTGGATCCTGTGGCAGTTCTGTGTGAGGTTGTGGATGATGATGGTTCCATGGCTAGATTACCTAAGCTTCGCCAGTTTGCAGAGCGTGAAAATTTGAAAATTATATCTATTGCTGACTTAATAAGGTACTCCATGTGGTAGCATATTGCGAAATACATTGTATGTTAGGACCCAATATGAGAGGGTTTTTAAGTAATTAGTAGGTGGCTAAGTAGGGTTAAGTAGATTACTGGCAAGTTGCCCATTAGGGTTAAATAATAAAAAGCTCATGAGGGTTGAATAATAGAATGTTCTCTTTATTTGTATATAAAGGGAAATTCTTATGAGTTGTAGGTATGACGGAATAAGTTTCTGTTAGGACCTGAGTAGGATTCCTCTGACTCAGTGAGTTGTGTCGGAGCTTTCCTTTGGTAGGAGTTAGAGAAACCCTCTGCTACTATTGTCATTACTATCAATAAAGCATCTATTTTCCTTAATTGTTGTCTATTTCTTCTTCTTGTTTGTGCTGTGTTACTGTTGGTTGATTGCAGGATTCATTGGTTTCTACCATTGTATGCAATTTTTGTTGTCGGTCATGTTCATATTTTGCTTTCAGTTACAGCTAGCATAATTTAAATCCCTTGTCATGTCTGATACCGTAATTTGTCTTTCAAAAATTCAAACTACATAACTAGAAATTCAATCAATTTAGAGGTTGCTATCAGTCATTTTTCATGATTGCTTATGTGTGAAGTTCTTTTTTCTATTTTGTGCATTTCACTGAATATATTTTTTCTATACCATTACAAAAATTGAAATCCTATTTTGTTTATCTTCCATTAAATTCCTTGAACTGCAGTTATTAAACAAAAAATCTCCTTTAAGCGCAGTTAAATTTTTCCGTGGTTATTTTGTCTTTATATGCATCTATTTTTTGCTCCTTACCTGATTCATCTTTAGCTAATTTTTCTTCCTGGATACTTTTTGTTTCTTTTCTGGTTACCTATCGAGGAGATTAACACCTATTGGTCTGGCAGGTATAGAAGGAAGAGAGATAAACTAGTGGAACGTGCTGGTGCTGCACTAATACCAACAATGTGGGGGCCATTCACAGCTAACTGTTATAGGTCACTTTTAGATGGGATGGAGCATATTGCGATGGTAAAGGTGAGAAATCCCGTGTCTATATTGAACTATATATATGGATAGTAATATGCATTAGTATTTTTTATAGTTTAACTTTGATTTTAACTAAATGGACGAGAAAGCATGAGAGAGATACCAATATGGTAGAGCAATATGATTTAGCTAATTAGCACTTCTATGTTAAGCATACAACACTGCATTAGTGCATTATTTTTTATTCTTCAATCAAACCTTTTTTTTTTTAATCATATATTGATAGTAACCTGTTGTTACATTGCTGTGGCTGTCAAAATTTAAAAGAAAAAAAAAACTGAGTCACAACATTCCAATACATACCTTGTTTGATGAAGCTAAGCTATTGGCATAAAGGAAAATGACTTACTTCCCTAGGACTGGCACCTTAAAATATCGAACTACTTACAAATTGTCTGCCAGCTGCCAAGGCTAGAAGTCCCGAAAAATCTCAGATAGGGGCCTTCGTCTTTTTCCCGTGAGTTAACTTGAAATTCTGCAGCATGGTCCTGATGGCTTTGTAGAGTTCTGATCCATAAATACTTTGGCTTCAACAAAATAAATATGATATAGAATGCCTGAGCAGGCAGATGAATGTCTGAATTTTTCAAAATGACTAGAGAAAAAGGTAAAAAGAACTCCTTGATCCAGGGTCCACAAATAGGATCCACTAAGAGGTAAACTTTGTGAGTGTAGGCCGCTCCAATGCCCACACAAGATTGAGGGAAGACTTGGCCAGTCCCAGGGATCTAGTCATCTTTCTATTTGGATGTGTTCCCCAGGAATTGAATTCTCATTGACTGAAATTGGGATGTCAGCCTACTTATTATCCTTTAACTGACAAGATCAGTTTTTTTCCCCTTAGGTGATAAATTGATGACACCCCTTTTTTCAACATTTTTGCATTCAAGGTGTTTTCTATAAGCCTGCAGGATTTGAAAATCGGCAAACTCTTCCAATTATCTTGAACCTTTCATTTTTAAATTTTATATTGCTTGATTCAATACTCGACACTTAGCCTTTGTTATGGTTGGACTTTTCTTGTTTATCAGGGTGACATTGGGGATGGATGTGATGTTCTTGTGAGGGTACACTCAGAGTGTCTCACAGGAGACATATTTGGATCTGCCAGGTGTGACTGCGGAAATCAGTTGGCTCTTGCAATGCAACAGATTGAGGCTGCTGGTAGAGGTGTGTTGGTATACCTTCGTGGACATGAAGGAAGGGGTATTGGATTGGGCCACAAGCTTCGTGCTTATAACCTACAGGATGAAGGAAGGGATACCGTGGAAGCCAATGAGGAGTTGGGATTGCCTGTTGACTCAAGGGAGTATGGAATTGGTGCACAGGTAATTATAATAAAAATACTTAGTCACTTGAATATTGAACATCTTATACTCAATTATTTTACTGTATTCAATTCATGGTGATTTACATGATTATTAAGTTCACTGGCATGCTATTGTCCGTACAACATAGAACTAGATGTTTTAGGCAGTTGGATTCACTCATAATGGTTAGAATTTGAAATTGTAATTGCAGATATTGAGGGACTTGGGTGTTCGTTCTATGAAGCTAATGACAAACAATCCGGCAAAATATGTTGGGCTCAAAGGTTATGGTTTGTCGATTTCCGGTAGGATCCCATTGTTATCACTTATCACAAACGAAAACAGGAGATACTTGGAAACCAAGCGTGTGAAAATGGGTCACATGTATGGCTTGGAATTTAACAGCAAATTGAATGGTAATGCCAGTAGTGTTGATGACTCCAATGCTGCTCCTGGCACATAAACCTATTTATTCCGGTAAGATACACAAATTATGTCTCACAAAACAGGAGAGGAAGGGAAGTGTAAATTTCTTCTATACTGCTTCAGATGGATCTAAGAAGATTAAAGAATCCCGATTCTACTTTGTGATTTATTTTTATACTAATTCATTTGCAAGATTTTTCTTGTCTGGCTCTATAAGTCATTTGAAACTTTATATAGTGCCATGTAATGTGTAATAGATAATAGAATAGGTGAGGGGCTGAGGGCATTGTCTAATGCTTAGACAAATTCAACGTTAACTTTTCTCGCTTTCTTTGATGACTTGTAGAAAACTAGAGGTTCTGCTTTTGTATAGTTTCATTATACAAGAGTGGGTGTTTTTGTGAAGGTACCTTGTATAAGTGATTAAGGTGCATTTTTGTGACAATAAAGGTGCTCTTTGTTGAAAGGTAATTCGTGGATTGTAATTTTATTTATTTATTAAATTAATTTCTCTAAATATTAACATTGCTTTTTAAATGGGGTTAAATAATGATTGGGAATATTTGGTATTATGAAGGTAATTATGTATTGGGAAGGATCCACATAAGTCCTAGCTAATTGTTTGGATTAAATATTTGTGGTACCCTGGATTCAAACTGAGAACCTTCCATTTGTGTGAGTTTTATGTCGTATTTACAATCTTGCCTTCAAGACCAACAAAATTATGTATTGTGAAGGAAATTTGAGCTTTATAAAACTTAGATGTATTGAAAGCTCAACAATTATGAAATAGACAATTTTTATTTTTCGACACTTATTTAACATCTTATTTTCTCGCTGTTTCCTCACCTCTTATCACATCATCAAACTATCACATTTATCACATCTCTCATTTTTCTCTCTTTGTCTTTAGGTGAATACACTCTCGAGAGATGTACACAATATTTTTCTTAAAAATTTATAATTGAAACAAAATAAAAATTTTATTAAAAGAAAATAGCATATGAGACTCGTGCTTAGCACTAGCACGAGAAAGTCAAGCAGACACAGTCTATATGGTAGTAAATGCTTTTTTTTTAGGGATGGTCCTAAATGTCTTGTTGTTTCTATTTCTTTTTCTTTTTCTACTTCCTCCTTAAATTATAAATCGTTTTAAAAAAATAGTTGTTTTAAATTATAAATCGTTTTACAATATTAATGAAATATTAATATTATTTCTTCTATTATATCCTTCTATTTATTACTATTTATCTTTTTCCATACCAAATTTATTGCATTTTTTAATTTATGTTAAATGATCAAATCGATTTATATTTTTGGGCGGAGAGTTATATCGCTTCTTGTCCTATATAACATAGATATATGGAAATGTTGTGGATAACTAAAGTATACCTTTTTTTTTAGGGAAAGTATACCTTTTTTTATTAGGCTTATTTTCCCACCTCATGCTTACTCGCGCGCCCTACCGATCGAAAAGTATAAAAACACGTTAATAATATCTTTCAACTTTCAAATTTCGCAATCTAAAACAGGTATGGAAGATGGAAAAAAGAAAATCCATTTTTATTAGTATAAATTACAATGGATTAAAAACTGAAAAGAAACTGAGTTAACCCATATGATGAGAACTTAAAAGGACTAAAAACATAAAAAAAATAAAAAATAAAAAACACTTTTAATTTTTTTTTTTGAAGGATAAAACACTTTTAATTATTTAGGGTAGAAAGAGCTATTATTATTTAGATCCCCACCTTTACGGTAATTTTCCTTAGTATTTCACTTTTAATTTTAAAGTTGAGTTATAACTTTGGTTCCTCTAATCCCTCAAAAAACTTTGGTTCCTCTAACTTATGTTATGTATAATTGTAATCCCTCGCGTTTTTCTTGAGTGATTTTAGTCCATCAAATCGCTTTTCATTTGTTCCTCTAAAAAATGTTTGTGCTTAAGAAAAACAACAAACATTTTTTAAACTAAAATATTATTATTTTAGTTACTAATGATTCTTTTTGGCAGCTCACTAGAACCTGGTTGTTGGACAGCATCAATTTGTGACAGCATGTTTCAACTTCATTATTTGTATGTTTGATTGCTTGACATCATCGTATGAGCATCATAAGTAAATATAATTCTTAAGTGGGCATAATCATGCTTTGAACATACTAAAAAACATATGTTAATTAGTGTCCAGAACCACCGTTTAAAAAAATTAAAGGTCGAATAAACTATTTGTCATCACTTCTCAATATAATATTTTTAATATTAAATGAAAAATATGTTTGTCACAAATTATATTTTACCAATTTGCCAACCAATTTGCTAGCGAGACTCCACGCTTCCAACGAGTTGGCAGAGTGCTCAAGATACCACACAATGGAGTAAATCGACGATGGGGCGATATACATGTAATGTCATTGACAATGCATCTTTTAACAATGCCCTTAAGAAGTATGCATCATTGTATGCATTAGCGATGACCAGGAGTAGTTTGTACTAGCAAAAGCTGAGTAGGTATCTTCTATACTTGAAGTTTATACTGGCAAAGCAGTTGAGCTATTATTTGCACTCAACGGGGTTAGGAAGATATGACTGGTTGATATAAATTTGAAGTGGATACAAAAACAGGAGTAGATACTATCTACGCAAAGAGGTATAACGTCTTAGATTTTGGTGTCACCCTAATGATTTGAGACGCATCTTAGCTATCGATTATGTAAACTCTGATGTCAGACTCGTTAGAAAACAACTCAATAAAGTTGTTCAAAGTTTTGTTAGAATGACTACATCTTTCACTGATATCTATATTTTATTGACATTCAAACATGTATCCAAACTATTATTTAAAAGAGCATTGATAGCTGGACACAAAAACCATAACACATATACGACACCATATCCAATTCCACCGTAACTCAATACATCTGTTTTTTTAAAATTTATTTTTTTGTTTTCTTTGCACAACATCTCTTGAGCATCGCTTCCACCACCACCTCCT
>Ga0315914_1000139_pt1 | contig 68302 bp, 35 predicted proteins | sample MpolenodulesMG_FD_203920 | JGI IMG/M metagenome (GOLD analysis project Ga0315914, IMG submission 203920) | Medicago polymorpha root nodule microbial communities from Los Angeles, California, United States - elongated nodules | ecosystem: Host-associated > Plants > Roots > Nodule | place: USA...
AGTTTTCCTCGGTAGTTAACTGCAGCCGGTTCTATTTTCCTCGGCAGTTAACTACCGAGGGGTATTTTCGTCTTTTATATGTGTTTTTCAGCCTTATAACATGTGTATACATTAATTTTTTTAGAGTTTATTTCATTTCTCAAACAAAACATAAACTCTTCATAAAAAATATAATAAAAAGAATTAGGTTGTTTGTGTAAAATAAATAAAAAGAATTAGGCTGTTTGTGTTTATCACTCCAAATCCATTTTTGGCTTGATCACTATTGAAACTCTTTTCAAATCTCATAAACCTAAAATCAATTACCACACCAAATCATCTTTTTATTTGGTCATCGGAAAATATCTCAAAATGATGATTCATCGAATTCTTTTTTGGTTTGATCATAAAAAAAATCTTAAGAGATCAAAAGTGACAGAGATATAATTAAATATTGATGGAAGAGACTCATTTGAGTAACATTACGTGACCAGGATAGAAGATTGTCAAAAAAGTGACCAAGATAGAAAAAAACTAATCAAGGGATATCAAAGTAAAATCAAATAAATAGTCAAAGGAGAATAGAAATTTAGTATAAAATTTATATTCGACAAACTAATCAAATGACAACCTACCCATCACAAGTCATATCCATATAACACAACTCAGATCAATATGATGCACCAAAGTAGTCAATATGAACAGATTATTAAATGATTAACGCATAATTATAATCAATGAAAAAGCAAATACGGTATTTGCTTAGGTTTTTGTCTTGGACAAAATTATTCAATATAAGATACATATATCCAACCATTTGTATAAAAATAGGAAAATACATTCTTTGGTTTACATCAAATAACTATACTTCTTGTCAAACCATACATGAATTTCAATGCAATTTATTATGAACAAAGGAAACACTAATTATTCAAACTTGAAAGATCATTCAAACTTGATAGAACATAAAAAAAAAATGCTGATTTGGGAAAAAGGCATCTAGGCAGTGGAGGTAAAGTTGAAGTTAGAACAAGTAGTTTGTCGTCCAAAGAGCAAGGAGCTAAAACCCAATTTAGAAGAAGCCAAATCAAATTGCAGAAGATTATCCTCCAACTGATACCCTCCAATCACAATTGAAGTCCTTGTATTCTCACCACCATTCACAAATCCAAGACACAAAACCTCATCATTTATACTCACCATTGAATTTGCACCAAATATCCTCCAAACCACATTTTCATTTTGCAAAAAAAGTTCAATAGTAGGCACAGCTGCACCCAATCGTGTACCAGTCAAATTAGTGTAACAAAATTCAAAAGGTGCAACCGAACCCACCCTCTTTATGTTTCTTGCAGCAGACGCTTTCACGAAAGCGTCTGTAACTGCTTTGTAAATAGAAGCTTCTAAAACCGTGTAAGGATCAACCGTACTTATCTTTGTTCCACCAACACCGTTGTTGTCTATAGACAACAAACTAGTGTTAAGTGAAACAACTTTTTCATCGATTTTAATAGTTTTCACGCCGATGAAATACTCGGCTGAAGGCTGACCTTGTGAGAAAGCAGAAGCTGTGCTAACAGGATTGATCAAAAGCGGTGTGTATGTGAGCGAATCTGAATCAAAAACTACGTTGGGAAGAAAACCGTAAGGTCCATCCCCGAATAAAACAACTCCATTTGAAGACGAAAGACAAATAGCGAATTTTCTAGCGAAGCTAAAAGCCGAAGCTAATTGAGATGGAAGAGCGATTTTGGTTCTTCCAAGACCAGCCATACCAGAAGCACCACTTGCAAGTCCTTTTAGTAAGAAAGTTGGTGCACATGAAAATAGGAAGCGTGAAACTGCAACATTTCGTCCTGGGTTGAAGCCATTAGAAGATTGGATTGATAAAACATCTTCAGCAAGTTCACCGCTGGTGGCGGTGTGGGTGATACTATTGTCCGGGATGACACCACAGGTGTTGTTGTTGCAGCCAGGTTTTGGTGATGAGAAACAATCACCACAGCCGTCGGATTTGGCGAGGGAGCATTGGGCGGAGCGGCAGCGTGCAGGACGGTATGTGGAGGAAATGTACTGATTTTCGCAATCAACCCAGAGGAATTGGCCACCGAGATCGACGATGACGTTCAATGGGACTAGTGGAGTTCTTTGGTTGATTTGAGCTTTGTATTGGTTTGTTGTGGAACCATCTTTTGTGACTGGGAGAACTAGGGCTTTTGGCCTGAAAGATTGTTGAGAGAAAGTGGGTGAAATGAAGAAAAATAGGAGGAGGGTTGTAATGAAGTGTTGGAAATTGTATTTAGTCATGGCTAGAGAGTAAATATAGTGTATCAGTGTATGGTATTGAGTTTGAGAAAATGGTGTTGAGGCATATCTATTTATATATGGAATTGGATGGGGGTATTGATCGAGTTACCACTTTTGATTTGGTTCATAGTATTAAAGAATTTGGCGCTTAAGTCAAAAACAATTTGAGATGTTAAGAAACGTCAAATATGATTGCCACGTTTCTTTGTATCTAACACGACTACGTGATGTTGCATTGATTATATTATCTGGACACAACATTAAATTCTTGGTCAAACTTGATGGACATTTTTTATATTCTTCTTTTTACGCGTTACTTGCTTTCATCTTTTTCTAGTCTTTTGTCTATCTTAAAGGACTCAAGAGGTACTTCTTTGTTGCTATGCAGGCATGGGTTACTTTACATGATTGAAATTCTTGATCAGCATGCATATGTACGGGCAGCACTTTGATCACATTACGGTGCCATCGGTCAACCACAATATCACATGTGTATAAAATGACAAAAAAATCATGACTTTCTTCTCTTTCACTCACAAGATTTTTTTATCCTTTTACACACTTATGATATTGTGGTTGGACAATATCACATCAAATTGGCACCTAAGCACTACCCGTGTACTTAGGTAGATTATTAAAAAATGTAAACGTGTTTACGTACTCCCTCCATCTCACAATGTTAGTTGTTTAAGGTTTGTGCACGATTATTAAGGAAATGATTAGTTGTGTTGGTTTCAATAGTAAAATCAGTAGCTTTTACTAAAACACTCTTATTAATTGTAGTTAGTGGAGTAGTTAAATTGGATGAAATTCAATAAATAAAGGTACAATAGTGGTAAAAAATAATAAATGTTGTATTGGTATTATAAAGTGACAATTATTTTGAGAAAAAGAAAAAATGTTAAAGAGACAATAATTGTGAGATGGAAGGTGTAGATTATTAAAAAAGATTAATCTCAGTTATGGCAAAATCTAACTAAAATAAAGTTTCAAATTTGTACACTAACAAGGATTTATCTAAACGTAGAAAGAGTGTACACGTAATCTAATCTAAAAATTGAAATTGATTTATGACGTATGCTACCTGAGACATCTCTTTCTGTATCTTATCTGTTTGCTGATAAACGAATACATGTAGTCCTGTATTAATTAATTAGTGAGGGGCTCATAATTAAATGATTAGATCCACACGGCTACATAAAAGATTTGGTAGGTGAGTGTCAAGACGATTTTTAATACATTTATTTTTAAAATTAAGGGTTACATTAATAAGTGTCATAAGAATATCAATTAATAATTTAATAATAAAAATAATTGATGAATTTTATGTTAAAAATTGTTTTTTATGTTTCAATGTGTTGATTACACAATTCTAAAGTTTCCTTAAATTATTTGTTAGGACATTAATTAATAAATGACCTTAGGACATTTGTTAACATTTTCCTTAAATTAATAGTTAAATGAATTGATTTTTGAAAGAAAAAAAAAACCTATTATTTACGATTATAATAATTAAATTTTTTTCCTTAGCATTTGGAGAATTTTTTAAAATTTTTTATCACTAATATTATTAAATATTGATTATTTTTTCTAAAAAATGTAAAAAAATTAAGTATGAATTTTTATTTTTATTTTATAACAGAAGCAAACTTAACTCATTTCATTAATAATAAAAATCTCAATACAAGATGGAATATGATCATGAATGTGGGAACTAACGTAAGATAATGACTCCCTTGCTAACAAATGGGTTACACTATATGCTTGTATCCTAATGAAACTTATCTTAAAGTTGTGGGAACTAGTATAAGACAATGACGCCCTTGCTAACAAATGAACAACACTATATGCTTGTCTCTTAATGAAACTTATCTTCAAGTTTTGATAGATTCCAAGTGAAGTTTTGCAAATATCAATAATAGCGCCAAACAAGGAACTAGTGTTGAGTCTCCTAGATATATCGTCAATCACTTGCTTGCAATCAAGTTCGATAGACACCTTAGATAGACCCATATTGTCAAGCTATTTTATCGCTTCCTTTAAGCCCCTTGCCTTTGCTTCGTGTGGTTTTGGTAATCCGAAGAACCACGTTGTTTTTGCCTTTATGAACTCTCCAAGTCTTCCTCCGATGTACATACATATTCCATAACACCCTTGTTCCTTGAAAGATTGTTGCATCGATATTGCACTTGACATCTCCCACATTTGGTTTGCTGCAATTGTCATGGTTATGACTTATTGTTCTGTTAGAGTTCCCTTCTCCTTCCTCCCTGTGATATGCACGTTCGCGTGCTTGCTGCTATTCCAACAAAGATTGGCATTCCATGTACACCGACACTCGTGTATTCGTATCTATATCACTCCAAAGCTTCTTATTTCTTCTCTTTCATATGCACCACAAAGTCATTACAAAAGTAAGGGGTTGTTAGTGAAGTAGTTGTTCGAGTAGTTGAAAGAAGAGAGTTATAAATTCATCCGCTACTTCCAGATTCTCTTTAATATGATGATATGCCACAGCCTCGCCTCTTTCCACACTGCTTCTAATTTCTCACAACCAAAGAAAACATGTCAATCATTTCCATACAACCTATCACACATCATACAATGGTCACTACACTGAAAACCGAGTGTTTGGAGACGGCATCTTGTTGGTAGGCAACTGCGCGCCACCCTTCATAGGAAAACCTTCACTTTTTGGATTACTTTGTGATGCCATAATTTCGTCCAGTTTCACTCCACACGTAAGTCTGTGTTATCGACTGGATTTTCCGTGATGTGTCGATTGCGAAGCTAACACTTTATTTGCCATGGGGTCTAAATTTTCATACATGTTTGTCCTCTTCCACCTCGTCGATGATCGATATAACAACAATAGTTTGTCCATCTCTTTCATTATATAGCTCGTTGATGATGTCTGTCTACCACACATGTGCATTTTGGTCAATTAAATCACTCACTACCAGATCTTCGCTCCTATACCTATCAGACTTCTTACAAAACCCATATCCTCATCTCATAGCATGGATCAGACTGTTGGAACAAAATACGTTTATCAAACATTACCCTTAGAGTGGGGGAGTTTGGTAGAACAAAAATGTTTAACATATGTTACTCTTTAGGTTTTGATGATAACAAGGTATTAAAAATTGTCAATTGGATATGCTAATATTTGTTCAAGTGTACAGGACCATAGACAAAATTTTATATCTTTAAAAGGTTCTGAAAGAACAAAAGAGAGCAAAAGAATCAACAAAAAGGAAGCTTGAAGCGTCTGAAGAATGGTGCTCCTGAAGTACAAAGTGCTCCTGAAGTGATGACGTCATCAGAAGCAAGTTCATCAGAAGCGCCTCATCAGAAGCAAGATCTCCAGAACCTGAAGTTCATCAGGAGCTGAAGAACTCAAAGTTGGAATCTCTTTTTATCCTGTCTAAGAGTTGCTAAAGACGTAAAGGAGTGCAGCAACGGTCTTAAGATGAAAATTGAAAGCTCAGTATGCTTTTTCTCTCAAGAGCATTGAAAAAGGACAATTGTACAACCACCTTCTCCACTACTTTGGTCGTGCTTTGCAACAAGATAAAAATAACAGCTCTGCCTGCAGAAATGTTCCCTCGTACAAGGAATGGATTTGAAATTGATCCTTCATAGACAATACCCATATCAGGCAAAAGATCATTGGTGATCAACAAGCTTCAAACGACTCTTTTATGCATGCGTGCTGGATGTTCTCCAACGTCTCTTTCACACCACTATATAAATGAGTGAAGGTTTTCAAGTTGAATAGAACAACAGATACATACAGACAAGAAAGCATTTCACACGCATTCAAAAGCTAGACTCTCTAAACATTTCAAAGTTCATACTCTGTTTTGTTTGCATTTCTAAGTTACTTAGAATTTTTTAAGAATAGTCCACATTTTAGAAATTCTATAGTCTCAAGAGTCTAAAGAGTCTGTAATTGATTTGTATTGAGAACACCACTGATTGTATATCAAGTGTTCAAACTCAAACAATTTTCTGTGTAAATCTGTTTGTTTGTAAGTCTCTTACTTGTGTGCTTGAGCATTTGTAAGTGTCTTGTAAGTCTCTTGCTTGTGTGCTTGAGCATTGGAAATCTCTTGCTTGTGTGCTTGAGTACTTGTAATTTGATATTACATTGTTAGTGAAATCTCCTTGGAAGTGCAAGGGGGACAGGACTACTTCCGGTTTGTGGAAGGAACCTGTATAATTGTTTTGTGTCTTTCTCCTCTCTCTCTTACTCTGTTTTTATCCGCTGCATATTAAGTCTCTGATCACTACTTCAGAAGCTAATAGTCAGTTGCTTCTGAACTGTGACATCAGTAGGAGAAACGAAGAAAAAGCTAACACAATTCAACCCCCCCTTCTTGTGTTTTTCTCACCTTCACAGACCACACCTTAACTTTTGAACTATTCCCTACTCGCTATTTGAGACCTCCTCTAACCATTACATGTGAAGCATATATAATACACCAAACAAAACTTTGGTATGACCCAACCTTGCATTAACAAAACTCCCACTTGTAAAGTATGATTCTTATAAATAATGAAATGATTTATTTTCTTAGAAAATGATATTTTCTAAAATATAAAAGTCCACAAATAGTTCATGATTTCATAAAAATGATCGTTAATTCTCAATTTAGGACAACTAAAATTTAAATTTCGGTTAAGAGAAGTGTCAACATTTAGTGTCTAATATGTGTCAACTAGAACTACATCGGCAAAATTACATGTGTCGTTCCTTAATTGAGTTTCAGATATTGATTTGATCATTTATCTTTTTTTATGTCATTTTGGCCCTTTTGACCCGTTTGCATATGAATTTTTAAGCTTCAAATCTTAGGTTCATATGCAATTGCAAATATGGGTTAAAGATCATAGATTTGAAGAATGAGAGCTCACAAGGAAATAAAACTATAAATTTAAAGCTTGAAAATTCATATGTAAACGAACCAAAATGTCTAAAATGATGTAATAAAAGATAAATGACAAAAATGTCATCTGAAATTAAGTTAAGAGACCACATACGTAATTTCATCAATTACATCAATTAAAAGAAAGATGAGAAAAAAAAACATTGTGTGTCGATTTTCAAAGCGACTTAGAATATCAGGAGATTTAGTACATAAATGATATTTGTACAACCATTTTGTGACAACTTTTGGAGAACTCTCTCTCATACTCTCATTGTATTCTTTTTTTTTTCTCTATTGTTTTTAACCAATAAGAAAAAATAAAAAGAAATTTGCCCCAAAAAATTGTCACTAAATATGATTGTGATTATCACTATTGATTTTTTAGTATGTGGGACATTGGTTAAGTCAGTTTTATATCCGCAACTAGGTTGATATTTATCGTTTTAAAACGTATTTTGAGGCACCTTTAAGGTCTATTTTTTTATTAAAAATCAGATTAAAAAGGTTTGTAGCATGGTCCTCCCAATGTATTCGTAGGTTTAAAACAAATTTTAAATAGAAACCTTTTAAGTGTATTATGAGAGAATAATACAAAACTTTATTTTTTTTTCCTATAGATTCCCTCAATTGAAAATAGTTATATTTGATGCGTATTAGACACTAAACATGAGTATATCTCTTTAATCGGGATTGGAATATTGGTTTGTCAAATTATGAAAGTCTAGCCTATTTCTCTAGACTCAACCACACTATGCAAGGAACTTTTTAAAACATAATTAGTTTAATTACCAATATATGTTTAAAGTAATATTTGATTAGACGTTACTTACCGATTATCATATCTTAAAAAAGTTTTGGTGAATTTATTTTAAGCAAAGTTTTGGTAAATTAAAGACCTTAATTAAAATATCAAAATAATATTGAATTGTGACATAAATATAAATTACTTTTTTTATTTTTTATAAACTTTGACTACACACTATTTATCTTAAATTTAAGGTACAAATAACTAATAAAATATGAATTAACCACTCTCCATTTAACTATCACCTTAGCTTGGTGTGAACATGTTTACAAATCTTAACATATGTAAATATATTGAAAGCTAAACAAATTTGGGGCGTAATACGGGGACTAAAATTTAGGGCCTAAAGCTCTTGCTTTAGTGGCGGCTCTCTTGTGCCGAACCTGGCCTACGCAACACTCTTTTAAGTTGGTATTTGTTGTAACTTGGCATAAAATATGCTCCCTCGGTCCCACAATATATGTCGCAATTTGATAATTTCACACATATTAAGAAAGAAAAAAAGATAAATAAAAGAAAAAGAATGAAATTTTACACAGTTATCCATATTAACTATTAATGTATTTCCATTATCATAAATTAATGTTCATCCATTCTTTTTATTACGCTAATGTATATAAATTACGATTTTTATGAAATTTTGATTTTGATTAAAATTATAGATATGAACATTTTGTACTTTAATACAGTAAAAATTATACTTATTTATTTTAATGATACAAACAATATAACAAATATAATATAAAATGTTAATGACAACCACAATATTACATCCTCATGGGATTTTTCATCAGAAGCAATGGATGGGAATAGTGCATTTCTGAAAAGAATGGACTAGCAACTAGTTTATGTAAGATGTTTAGTCTAAAATGTTGGTCAGTACTACACAATTGAACATGCATAAATATAAGAAGCATCTGGCTAAGATGGCATACAAATGCTATGATTTCTAGATAGCTTATTAAGCTAACAATAGATAACTAACTAACTTCTTTAAAAATAAAAAAAAACTTATAACTAACTAACTAATTATTTATAGACATGCAATTTAGTCCTCCACCATATGCAATTTTGGCAAGGCTATACAATCAGTTGTTAATCAAAAACTATGTTTATAATAAAAACATAAAAGAAAAACAATAACAATCAGTCCATAAAAGATTATCCACTTAACATCCTGAGACAAATTATGATCTCCAATTGTTTCACTTTTTGTAGTAGCATTGCCAGAAGATTTGTTGCAACATCATCAATGTTTGGTGCCACGTAGTAGTTGTTAGTATGTGGAATAGGGTCATTGTACATACAATTGTAATTGTAACCATGGTGATAAGTATAAGTAACACCAGAATCATCAGCAGAAATATGAGTTGAACCAGAATGATTTTGGTCATAGTCATTTTTAGGCTCTGATGTGGTTTCTTTATTATGATCACAATCACACCACTTTTGAGAACTTCTTGAATCTTTATAATGATTATCTTTAAACTTTGTTGCTTTATCCAATATTTGTTGATCAGCTAGACTCTTTACGGTCACTTTTCCCACATTTCCTTCAATCGGATCAACTGTGTAACCACCAGCAGAATTATGTACAAATCGATGTTTCAAAAATTGAATCAGACATCATATTAGTGACATTTCTAAGTCGTAGTTCGACTGTTTTAAACAAATCGCAATTAAACTGTCCGATTCAATTCAATTTTTAAAATATTCATTTATGAGCAATTTTTTGTATTGAAATTAGCTTGCTCATATTTTAGTGAAGTCAAGAAGAAGGGGACAAATAAGTGCGCTACGTACCATTTAGTCTTGTTGATAATTTCCCTAACGAACTTTGACATTTCTTGCAGTGTACTTTAAAGCGGTATGTCTACAAGAGAATAAACAAGTCATGTGGAAGAGAAAGGAAAACATGTAAAACAGTTTTGATATATGAAACATAAACACCGACGCGCAGACATTATTGATGACACAAACACTATACCGCCACAAGGATAATATTTTTAAAAGAGGACATCGAAAATGGATCTTTTACCGCACATTTACAAATTGAAGAGTTTTGATACATTTGCTTCAAAAATCAACAAACTTACGATTATATTTATGAATCAAAGAACTATTTATCGATGTTGAAAATTTGTCCCACCCCAATAAGTCACTTTAGAGTGTTGTTCGTGCTTCGTAAAATTCGATATATATTCATAGGCTGAATTTGTACATATAAATCTGAAATTAGAACAAGTTCATAAGTGGTTACTAATTTTACCTCTGGAGGAACGTCAGACGGATCCATTTGAGTATATTCTAGGAGACAGTTAAGGACGAGCAAGAGAATGATAAGCTACCTTGTGTAGAGGATGAATAACCTTTCTATTTTTTTTTTTTATTTTAGCTGTATTTCATAAATTTTTGATCTTATGTCCTTATGTCATACATACATACGAGCATGCTCAAATTTAATGTGCAATTGCAGTCGTGACTCGTGAAGATGCTTCATCATTGATATATAAAAACAATGAGGAAAAATTAAGTTGATGACTTAGAAACTAATGCATGCATATTTATAATAAATTATATATTTTAGTTCACATTACTTATTTTACTTTTCCCCTCAACGATCGAGTCATACTTCACCATTTAAATGTTTATTTCATAATCTTCTAAACCAATTTAGACAGACATGGAGAACTGTTAACTTCCAATCCTTACACTGCCCTAAGTATGTTATGAGTGCTCGATCAAATATGACAAAGGTACTATTTTTTATTTATTTGAAGTTTAGATCCTTTTTTAATGGACGTTTGCTCAAAACCAAGAGACATGTTTCTCTATTTAAAGGCATCTAAATGTGTGCAAATAGTGAAACAAACACACGCCGCTCATATAAATAACAAAATAATATAAAGTATAGACAAGTCATCCATTGAATCAGAATGTATTGAAATCTAATTTCAAGGGATTTATCAATCTAATATTGATTTTGGGACTATTAATTGCATTGTTATATAAGCATTCAACTCAATAAATCCTACCAGACTACACCCCAAGGTTTGTGCACATAAGATACATGTTTATTGTCTTATGTGATAAAGTGTCATAACAATTGTCTTTGTGATCGTTCAGTTGATAAGGACAATACATTGAGATATGCAGGAGTTGGGTTCAAACCACGTATTTCTTACTTATTGGCCTTGATGAAATTCTAGTCACTAAACTACTCCGGAAAAAAAAATCATAACAATTAATTGGTCCAATTACAACTTTTGTCATCTAACATTTATTACATAAATGTGCTGCAGAGCTACTACTTTGTCTGGAATGTTAGGAATAGAACTAGACCAAAACACACCCTTCCATAACTGTAACAGCCTTCCCACGCAAAAACACTCTTTGTTTCTGTTCATCAATATGAATATTGAGAATTCCCCCTCTAGGTGATGCCTGAACAAATGTGATCTAAAAATTAGTACCACAATGACAAAAATAATCACAATGAGGGAAAAGAAAAGATAGTAATATAATAGTACTACCTGATAAGCCTTTAAATCACACTTCCCTAGTTTCTTGCTCCAATAGGATGCCAATCCACAATGTGCACTCCCACAAACTGGATCCTAACAAAAAAAATGAGTTACTAACAGCATTTTTTTTTTTGAGGCATTAGTAATGTAATTGGAAGAAGATTATATAATCATAGTTCTCAACCTCATTTACTCCAAATTTTGGGCAGAAAAATCGACTGTAGAAATCAAATCCGGACTCTGGAGGAGCAATTCCTGTAACAATTATCCCCCTTCCAGGATATTTAACAATTGCATCAAATTGTGGTTGTACTTCTATGACATTCTTTCCAGATGTGACAACAACCTAGGAGAAATAATACGCTTCATAATGTTCTATGTGCACATATTGCAAAAATATTCAATCTGGTTTTTTTAAATACATTTTCAAAAACTTTAAATAACTTCTTCTCTAATGTTTTCTTATCAGTAGAAATGGAAACAAAAAATGCCAGAAATAAACCGCTCCAAAGGATGAAATCATATTTGGACTTACAAGTAAGTCATCTTGAATTTGTGTCCTCTTTATATCAATTATGGAAGCTCCGTCTAATGCTTGAGCAATGAGTGAAGTATCATCAAACTTGAACTCTGTAATAGGGTCAGCAGGAAAATTCAATTCAATATAAGATACATCCTTAGCTTTACCATTTTGCAAATTCTTCAAATTACTAGTGCCATTGATCACTGAGATTTTTTTGGCAGTTAACATTCCAGATAGTGTCACAAATTCAATAGTAACATTGTTGTCCACTAAACCAGATGCAAAGAGTGCATGTGAAGCTGCTAATGTGGCATGAGCACAAATATTAACCTGTATTATATTATGATCCAGATAATAATGTTAATAGTTGGTTAAACATTGCATTTAATAAAAATATACTATATACTATATGGATATCGTACCGATATAAGCACACAAGTTTGGAAATTTTAAAAAATTTGTTACAATTAAAACATGAGTTTTATAATTTTGTTATATGTATTTTTTTTTTGTGGTGACCGAGGTTTGAACCCCCAGACATTGCATATATTATGCATTGTCCTTACCAACTGAGCTAAGCTCGCAATGACATATGTATAATATAACATGAAAGAGTTCAATTTTTCAATTTGCAATAAAAATATCACAATAAAAGTTTAAAAAGTGAAAAATCATGTTTGGTTACAACACAGACACTAAAATATACGGATAATATTACATTATTATCATGGTTTATGAGAAAGCCACAAATTTCACTCACAACGAAATAATGGGAAAAAATGGAGTAGCAAACAAGTACCGTACACATATCAGTACGTATCCAGTACATGTAGTCATGCTTCAGAGACTACATATGTCGAAGAGTCTCCAATTAAGTCCATGTGTACTGACAAAAGTTGGTCCAACTCGCAAGGAGTTGATTGTTAATCCACAAGAGTGTGACTTCAACTCTAGATAAAATTGTGTGTGCAGACTTCACTAGTAAACAATTTAGTAAGTATCTCTATTAACATTCTTTGAATCTTGAGACGTGCTCAAACTCTGATGAGCCCTCGAGAGTCATCTAAACTTTGACATATAAGAAGAAAAGAAAAAAAAAAGTGTGAGTTTGTAGTGATAATTAGTTGTACTATACCTCAACAATGGGAGTAAACCATCTAAGACGAAAACGGGGATTAGAGGTTCCTTTGACAGGAATCAAATAACAGGTGACATTGATATTGAACTCAGCTGCTAATGCTTGCAACCATTCATCGTCCTTCTCTTGTTCTAACAAACACACTGCTGCAGGGTTCCCCTTGAACACCAACTCAGTAAAAGCATCCACCTGTGTACGTAATAAATAACATTAGCATTAATCTATTTCATCAACAATAACAAAGTTCACATTCAAACAAAATAAACTCACCACATAGTATTTCACTGGTTTCTTTGACATTGACATGTTATATGAACAGGTGTTAGTTAGTGCTATAAAATGGAATGTCAAACTCAAAGTAGTTATTTCATTTGAACACAATGAACTCCAGCATGTTCCAACATATATACAGACACACACTGATGTAGTAATGTTTGTCTTGTATGATTTTAAAAAGATTCTTTATGTTTCCTCGTGGCCAGTTTGGCAATAACATTGCCGGTAGTTTTGGACATGGGCACATATTCTCAAGTACGTGTTAGGTCTCTGTCCAAAGTAGTACATTTTTCTTGAACAACACTGGGAGAGTAAATATTGTTAAAAGATGTGTTATTTGAACAACCATTTGCATGATAACTTATGGGACAACCATAAATTTAAAAATAAATAAATAAATAATAGAGATGAAGAGTAAAAACATAACGTAAGTATGAGAGAAAAAATTGTTATAAATTGATTATAAAAACATTTTTCTCTATTTTTAACTTAAACAAGGGAATTATTTATTTGTTTGACTTATGAGTACAGTAGTGTACCCTACCCTCTGGCTTTGCCTCCAGTCCATGTTATAAGAGTTATTTAAAGGGAAAAGGTAAGTTGTGCGAGACAATTGCCTACGAAGAAAATCACTTACTCATGAAAATTAGTTATTTATTTTGTTAAATAAAACACTCATTATAGGATGTAGACGGAGGATCAATGCTACTCTTAAAGAGGTCAAGGATCTGTAATGCTCTATGTGAAAAGAGGTCAAGGATCTATAATGCTCTGTGTGAAAAGGCAACGTTGAGAATAGACAAATATTAAGGTTAGATAAAAAATGATTATACGCAACCATTTGTTGTCCTCTACTTCTTCAATCATGATTACCCAAAAATGATTATACCCGACAACTTACTACCTCCTTGATCATTTGTCCTCTACTTCTTCAATTATTTGCCCTCTCGCAAGCATATGATTCATGATTGACTTGACTAATTCGTAATCCTATGTTTAGTTACCTTAGCAAAACAATTATCCAAATTCCAACGTCTCATAATTTTTTATTTTTTTTTTAAGAATTATAATACTCGCTATTCCTATAATAAGTGAGTCTTTTGTAAGAAGATATTGTACTGTAACAAAATAACTGATTTATTTCACTCTTCAATGAAATATTAAATTTTTTTTTTTAGAGAAATGAAATTTGAACAACCACTTTGTGACAACTTTTTGACAACTTTCTCTCTTACTAACATGATGTTTTTATCTTTTCTATTCCTTTTTCTCTATCAATTGTTTTTGACCAATAAAAAGAGAGAAAAACATGACTGTCTTCAAAATTGTCAATAAATAGATGTACAAATATCATTCCTCTTTTTTCAATTATAACTCTAATTAATATAACTTTCATCACTCTCAATATAATATATTCTACTATGCATTTATGATAAGAGTCTTGTTAACGAGTGTCATTGGGACACTCATTAAGCATTCTATATTAAGTAATTATTCTTTAAAAATGTTAAAGCTTTCAATTTCCAATACATTTTATTACACAAACTTTCATAAAAAGTTATCATTTAAAGTCCTTAATAAGTGCCTAGGGCACTAGTTAACACTTCTCTTATGATAATGGTAAATGCAACTGTACTTGACAAGAACACTTAAAACTATTTTTCTCGGTCCTTCATTAATATATTTTTCTTAATAAGTGTGAAATGAGCAAAAGACTCACTTAAATTGGAACGGAGAAAGTAATATTTATTGATTGATTAATTGATAGCAACTACTCCATCCGTCCCTATATGTAAACCCCCTTTGCTTTTTTCATATTTTTTAAGAAAAGTTGTTAGTGTAATTAATGTGTCTATTTTGTGTGTTAATATTATTAAATTGTCATTTTGTTTGTATGTGTATTAAACTTGACTTTTCTTATTTCAAAACAAGTTAGAAGTATTAATTACGGGTATGTTTAGGAAAAAAAAAATGCATCTAATAATTTGAAAAGGGGTTTACATTTAGGGATAAAAATAAAGTCAAATAGGTGCTTAGATATAGAGACGGAAGGAGTATAAAGTAACCGATTGTAATGGTCTTGCATCAGTTTTATTTTATTTTTTTAAATATGGGTCAAATATGTTTTTGGTCCCTATAAATATATCAACTTTTTGTTTTAGTTCCTCTAAAATTTTCCTTCAACTTTTAGTCCCTGTAAAATATTCAATCACTACTTTTGGTCCCTATTTTTAATTTAATTTTTATGTATTTTTAATAAAATTGTGCAGAAATGTGTAACATATTCTAAAAAAATTCTCAAAAAAAAAAAAAGAATTCTTTAACAAAACATAAATTAAATATGAATTTTAACCGTAAAAAATATAAAAATTTATATTAAATTCATGTTTTGTTAAAAAATTCTAAAAATTTTTTTGGAGAGATTCTTATAATATTATGAATTTGTCTGGAAAATTTTATTCAAAAATATGAATTCTACATATGAGTTTATTTTAAAAGAGGGATCAAAAGTGAAGATGGAAAAATTTTGAAGGACTAAAAGTTTAAGAAATTTTTTAGAGGGACTAAATCGAAAAATTGACATATTTATAGGACCAAAAATATATTCAACCCTGAAGTTAATTACACTCCACTCCTCAAAAGAAGCTTGAATTACATTCTCCTCCCCTCTTAAGTTAAGATATACACTCCCCTCCCTTGAAAAATCAATCTTATACTCTCCTCACCCATGAGATGCTCTAATTAAAACATCATCCCTTAATAATTAAACATGCACTACAATTTAATCTATTTTAACATAAATAAATATTTTTACAATATCTACTAATTTTAAAACACTACTTAAGAGAAAAAAAATCATTTATTTGTAATTTAAATGTCAATGATGATTAAATTTTATTATTTTGTTATTAATTTTATAACTTAAAATATAAAATTCATTTTTAAATAATCATATTTTATCGACTTTAGTAATTTTTCACTCATTTTAATTTTATTTTGAGTTGTTTTATATTTTATAATTTATATTAGGGCTTAAAACTATATGTTAATCAAATTGTGAATAAAAAATAGAAAAAAAATTGAATTTGAATTTTGATTATATTAAAGTGGATCCACAATACTATTTTTATTTGAAGTGTGTTTGATTTTTTTTTTTTGTTGATAAATTACTAGAAATTAAAAAAAAAACTTATTAGGGGAGGAAATTGTAGATTTTAACATAAGAGAGGTGAGGAATGTAATTCAAACTTCTTTCAGTGGTGGGGAGTGAAATATTTTCTAATATGTTTGCATAAGAGGGGAGAGGAATGTATATTTTAATATAAGAGGGAATGAGAGTGTAATTCAAACATCTTTCAAAGAGGAGAGTGTAATTTACTCTTCTTTTTTTAAGAAATCGGTTTTACTTCTTATACTTGTATAATATCTTTATAAATACAGCCTAGAATCGGGAGTTGAGGGACAAGTATAGAAAATCAAGCTCGCCACTACTTTCGTTCCTAATTACAGGATTCTTTTGAGAAACTTCTTAAAAAAAAAGGATTCGTTTGAGAAAAAATTGTTTGTTTTTAAAAACAACTCATTTGATATTTTCAAATACATTAATTATTTCTTTACCAACATACTCTTATTTATTTTACATCTTTTTTTTAGTGAACAATAAATACTATGTTGAAAACATAAATTAACTCTCTTTTAAGAATAAAATTGTGAAAATGATAGTAATTATGTACAAATTTTATACTGCTACCAATTTTTTAAATTTCCGTGATTTTGGCAAAAGGATTTTATATTTAGGGACGGAGCTAGTGTCTACTATCTTTTCTAGTCTCTTTCATATTGTTATTTTAATATGGATCATGCTAACTTGTGCTCTTAAAGTGCAAGTTAAAGAACTAAAAAATGAAACAATAAATAAATCTTGTATTGAAAATATAAGTAATTAAACATTAACACTATTAAATGCATAAATTTCAAAAAAAAGTATTTTTATCTTTAACTTTTTAACTTGTATCTTTTTTTGACACATGTTAACATTTCTTTTTTATTAATTTTTTACGATAAAATGTGTTTGATTTGTTGTAAAACCAAGGACCGGAGATAAGACATATTTATGTCCCTCTCAAAAAAATAAAAGAGACATATTTATGTCCTACGTTTAATTTAAAAAAGCAATAAAGGACAACGCTAAAAAAAGAAAGAGAAATGGACTAGACATCATCCCTTTTTTTTTGTACCGCACCAAATTAGGGGACAAAGTTTTGTCTAGTGTTTACTTAAATGGAAAGAAAATTGCTCTTGACACTTCATAGTTTGTTGGAAAACACTAGGAAATTACTAAAATGACCTCATTGATAATTAACTTTCGCAAAAGTTAACTGGCGGTAGTCAACTGCCGAAATCCAATTCCATACATTGGCACTTAAGTTCCGATCACGTCTTTTATGTCTCAAACACAAATTTTCGGTTCCTCAAAGAGGAAAGTCAACACTTAGTACCAATATTAACACAAGGAAGAGGATCAATGCATTGATGGTGGATCGTGATAGCAGTTAGACTAAGAAAAAATTTGATACCATAAAGAGAAATAGAATTCGTTACTATCAATGCTAAGGTAATGCACTTTCTATAGTGATAACTCAAAATCGTAAATCTTAACTACAATCAATGAGGGCAAAATTAAAGGAGAATGCATTAATGGCTACGCGATGGAAGGAAATGCTCCACGACACTTAATTATCGATGGATGAAATTGGATTTCGATAGTTAACTATCGTCGGCTAACTTTTGTGGTACTTAACTGCTGATGAGGTCATTTTAGTAATTTACTGGTGTTTTTCAGCAAACTATGAAGTCTCAACAACAATTTTCAAATGGAAACATTGTTTACTCCATCACCACTTCTATTTCTTTCCATGTCGTTTCATCTCTTCAAGTAATTCTTTGAAGGGAAATTAAGAAAACAAAATTAGAAAGATTGTATTGAAAATGGTGCATTTAATTTTTTGTTTTTTTAATCATGTGCAAATTTGCACATGTTAAGAAATTTAAAATGGTAAGTTTGTCTTGAAATTTGAGTATTTTATATTAAATATATAACTTTTTAATAAATAATTTGTGTTTTTTAATAAAAAGATACTACTTGTAATTGTCTTTTTTTTTTTACAAATATTTTTAATTGTTTTAACATGTACAATCTTGCATATGTTAGACAAAGCCTTAACTTTTTAAGGGTCTAAAAGTTGTTGTTTTTAATGAATTTTTTTTTATTTTTAACTTTCAATTATCTCTTATCTTTTCCAATTTTTCTTTTTTTACCTTCCCTACTTTGTGTGTTACATATGATGATGATTATAATATCACTTTCTTTTTTGCTTTGTTTAAAAGTTTAAAGTAAAAATATTATCTTAAAAATTGTGCATTTAAGACATTGAAACAACAACAGGTAGCTTTTTTTACGTAAAAAATATCGATTATTTTTATTTTTGAATCATTTACAAGTGCACTTGTTAGCATAATCCAAAAGTTTTAAAATTTTGTTGTGTTTCACATGGTGAAAATCAAATCTTGCACATATATCAAAAAGGGTATTGCAGTAAATTTTGCATTATTTTGTCTTGTGCATTACATATCAAACAAGGTACAACAAAAACTGTTTGTCATGTGCATCAAACACAACTACAATACAATTTTTTTTGTCTAGTATCCAAACTTTTGCAAATCAAAGGCATCCTGAATGAACAACCTTTTGCAAATGAAAACCACCCTGAACGAACGAATTAAAGTCAATGAGGTAGGATAAAATTTGACTATAGCCTACACTATTAAAACAATATACTAACATTTAATACATTAAAAGTTCATCTTTCTCGCTAGTGTCTTTCAGTGCTATGAATTTTTACCAAAATTGGATGTCAAATCGTATGATGGATGGATGAATGTTTAAAGTATTATTTGATTACTTATATTAAAAGAGATACTTTTATAGTTTTATTGACATTGAAAATAAGAAAATGATTCAATATTCAAATGATATAAAAAATCGCATAGAACAGTTATGATATGCATCCCTCCCTAAAAAAAATTATAATATACATTTATACTTTAAAATTTAAAATATTATGAGCCTGTTTATTATAGCTATTTTAAGAAAAAATCACTTTTTTTAAAAAAAAAATAATCACTTTTAAAAATTTTGCATCCGTTTGTTACAACTTTTTAAAAAAATCAGAATAAAAAAAATCTAAAAATAGTTTCAAATGAGAAGCTGTCAAGAGCAGCTTCCCAAAAAATAGATTTTTCTTAGAGGAGAGAGAAAATATGGTTTAAAATATTGAACCAATTTTGTATAAAAAAAAATCCATTTTATATAGTTTTATCCAAACAAACAAAATTATTTGTTTAAAAAAAATGATTTTTATCACGGTAAACAAACGCAAAATAGATTCTGATTTTTCATAAAATCTCTAAAATATAATCTCTAAATTATTTATTTTTTATCTTTATAATATTTTAACTATTTATTATTGCATTTCATCTATTGTTCTCCCTGTAATAAATATTTGAATTGTATTATTGACCATTCAATAATTAATGTCACCTTAAATTTTAAAATTTTAAAAATGAAAGTTAAAAATGAACCCAAGAGCGTTGATATTATATTACACCGGTCCTTTCTAACTTAACCAAGTTTCTGGGTTCAAATTCAGCTTTAAGTATGTTAATGTTTCTCCCTTAAAGGCATTTGTGCAAATAGGATCCACACACACTATTCATATGATAAATAAAATACAACACAGTATTGACTTATTCAAGTCATTAACTTGAATCAGGATTCAAGTATCAAAAATGAAAATCCAACTGCAGAATATTTATTTATCACCCCAACATGGATTTTGGAAATTGGGTATATTTTTTGCAATGTTGTACAAGAGTTTAAAAAAAACACATCTCCTCATGACATTAACAACATTTTCAGACATCAATAGGATGAATATTGAACTCCTACACTCACATAAAGGTTTTGTTATATCAAATACAAAATGCATGCTCAGATTTATTCTTTTTATGTGATAAAGTATAAAAACAATTAAGCGTGTGTTCGTTTTGCCGGTGAAAACAAACCAAACGAACGTTTAACTCAATGCTACAATTTGTAGCTTCATTAAATTCAGGGTAGAAATGCCTCGGGACGTGATATTTAGACTCCAAACGTGTATCCAAACAGCCTATAAGTGCTACATTAACAGTTTTTGTCATCTTATTACATGTATTAGTGCAAGTTTGCTACTACTTTGACTGCAATGTTAGGAATAGGACTAGACCAAAACACACCCTTCCATAACTGTAACAGCCTTCCCACGTAAAAACACTCTTTGTTTCTGTTCATCAATATGAATATTGAGGACTCCCCCTCTAGCTGATGCCTGCACAAATGTAATCTAAAAACTAGTACCACAATGACAAAGATAATCACAATGAGAGAAAAGAAAAGAAAAGATAGTAATATTACCTGATAAGCCTTTAAATCAAACTTCCCTAATTTCTTGCTCCAATAGGATGCCAAGCCACAGTGGGCACTCCCACAGACAGGATCCTGAACCAAATATGAGTTATCAACAACATTATCTCATTTCTTCTATTTTCATATCTTGAATTGAATATGTAGACTGGACTTGCTTTCTATAATATCCTTTATTTTCTTAGAAATGACCAGCAATGGACCTTGTAAACATAGGTAGTACTGGTAAATGGTAATAACCATATTATAACTTAAGAAAGTGTACACTCAGAAGAGAACTATCAGTTTTATTCTTGATGGATTACAATGCAGGTCGAAAATTGCATTGACAAGGTTGTGTTGAGAAACTCAAAATCTGAGTCTTACCTTACTTGGATATTCTGTATTCAACTATCACTCATTGCATAGTTAAGAAGACATTACCAATGCAAGTGGAGGAACATTATATTCATACTTCTCAACTACTTACCTCATTGATTCCAAATTTTGGGGCGAAGAATCGACTGTAGAAGTCAAATCCAGACTCTGGAGGAGCAATCCCTGTAACAATTAATCCCCTTCCAGGTAATTTAGCAATTGCATCTAGTTGTGGCTGTATTTCTGTGACATTTTTTCCAGATGTGACCACAACCTAGAAGAAATAATAAGCTTATTAATTTTGGATATGTGCACAAATTACACGAAACATAGTTGCAGTTTTGCATTTAAGAGCAACGTAGCATGGGATAGTTCTTACTCCTTTCTCCAATAATCAAGCAGGTTAACAGATATGAAATAACAATGACTAAAATAAGGTTTTGGTCAAACTTTTCTACTAGTTCTAAATATTGTGCTAATAAATATGCAAGAGATAAGATTAAGGAATTACAAGTAAATCTTCTCCTGTTCTCTTTATATCAATTATGGAAGCACCATTTGTTGCCTCAGAAATGAGTGAAGTATCATCAGAATTGAATTCTGCAACAGGGTAAGCAGGAAAGTCCATTTCAATGTAAAATCCAACCGCAGCTTTGCCATTCAGCAAATTCGGCACACCAGTCACATCAATCGATGGGATCTTTCTAACAGTTAAAACTCCAGACAGTGTCACAAATTCAATAACATTGCTGTCCACCAAACCAGATGAAAAAAGTGTGTGTGCAGCTGCTAATGTGGCATGGCCACAAAGATTAACCTGTAGTATTATGATAAGATCCGTATAATGTTAAGACTAATTGTTTATATAGTGTATTTACCAACCTATGTTTAAGAAAGTGTATGATTTTGTGGACATGAATTGTAGTACCTCAGTAACAGGAGTAAACCATCTAAGACCAAAACGAGGAATAGAGGTTCCATAAATAGGAGTCAAATAACATGTTTCAGAGATGTTGAATTCAGCAGCTACTGATTGCAACCATTCATCATCTTTATCTTCTTCTAACAAACACACTGCTGCTGGATTCCCTTTGAATGCTGAATCTGTGAATGCATCAACCTGTGTATGCACCTCATCACTCAGATTCACACAACAGCTATGTATTTTTATACAGTAATAATAACAAACACAGTTAACAGTTAAATAAATAAGCAAACATACCACATAGTATTTGACATGTTTCTTTGCCATTTGATGTTAAGGAAGCAAGTGTTGGTGATAAAACTAGTCAAAGCCCTTATGGATACCGTGGACACAGTTCAGCCACCTCAACAATATATAAATATAAATGAAAATCAATACATACACTACACACATGTTTTGACTCTGGACCCTGTACAAAAAAAAAAAGTATTAAATAGTATGGTCCCCTATAATTATAATTATAATAATAGAAAAGTGTCTCATGTGATATACCAAGGTTGTTTCAAACTGAACTTGATACTTCATTTTTAGGTCTATCATCATCTCTCAAGATATGTATTATTCTAAACCTTTCATCCACCTTAATTAAGTAATATATATTAATTTGAGCGTTGGAATGTCAGCATTACACTCCCACCATTGGACGTTGTCCTGTCTCCGAGGTAGTCCCAACCAAACATTATTGTCTTAGGAGTATTTCTTCCACCAATCCACCGTTACAGTCTGAGTTCGGTATAGAATAAGGGCCATCGTAACCTTTTTATTTTCTCTTACCCCAAACAATATTGACACTGGGGTTGTTAGAGTTTAAAAAACAAAAATAAAATTCATAAATCATCAAACAATATAAAGTATTGATTCATGGAAGTCGTCACCTTGATTTGGTATTCAAGTATCAAAATGGAATTATCGACGATTTTGTTATCATCCGAATACGGATTTTTGGACACAAGAGTTCAAATAAAAGACAATCCATTCATGACATTAACAAGCTTTCCAAACATCAATATCCTTTTGCTCTGCTCATACATAGGATGAATATGAACAACTATTCCACTAGATGATGCCAACTCAAAAGCAATCACCAAACCAATTTATTCAACTCAATAAATCCTACAACACTCACACCAAGATTTGTGTATATCAAATACATGTATTTGACTGGAATGTTAGGAATAGGACTAGACCAAAACACACCCTTCCATCACTGTAACAGCCTTCCCACGCAAAAACACTCTTTGTTTTTGTTCATCAATATGAATATCGAGGACACCCCCTCTAGCTGATGCCTACACAAATGTAATCTACAGATTAGTAAAACAATGACAAAGATAATCCCATTGAGGGAAAAGAAAAGATAGTAAGAGTACTACCTGATAAGCCTTTAAATCACACTTTCCCAGTTTCTTGCTCCAATAGGGTGCCAAGCCACAATGTGCACTCCCACAAACTGGATCCTGAAAGCAAATATAGGTTATTAACAACATTATCTCATTTCTTCTACTTTCATATCTTGATGCAGTTTAAAAATGAATGTCCAAGATCCAATATGTAGGTTTTCTTTTACTTTCAGTGTTCAAATTTTCCTTTATTGTATAATGAAAGAGGCATTGTCAATGCAACTGGCGAACATTCTAGCCATAGTTCTTAGCCACATACCTCATTGATTCCAAATTTTGGGCAGAAATATCGACTGTAGAAGTCAAATCCGGACTCTGGAGGAGCGATCCCTGTAACAATTATCCCCACCCCCGGACATTTAACAATTGCATCAAATTGTGGTTGTACTTTTGTGACATTTTCTCCAGATGTGACAACAACCTAGGAGATATAGTAAACAAACAGTTGATATTTGGCATGTTAGAGTAACTACCAATATTGGTAGGACTTTGTCTATACAAGTTTACTATTAACAGCACTTTTTTTCAAATCTTACAGATACCATAACCACTAATTAATATCTGCTTAACAAACAATAAATAAATGTGGAATAGAGAAGAGGAATTACAAGTAAATTATCTTCATTTGTTGTCCTCTTTATATCAATAATGGAAGCACCATTCAATGCTCCAGAAATGAGTGAAGTGTCATCAGAATTGAATTCTGCAATAGGGTCAGCAGGAAAGTCCGATTCAATATAAAATCCAACCGAAGCTTCACCGTTCAGAAAATTCAATCCACTAGTGACATCAATCCTTTTAGCAGTTAAAATTCCAGATCGTGTCACAAATTCAATAACGCTCTTGTCCACCAAACCAGATGAAAACAGTGTGTGTGCAGCTGCTAGTGTGGCATGGCCACACAGATTGACCTGTGGTATTATAATAGCATCCATGTTACATGTAATGTCAATAATGGTATAAATTGCGAATACGAAGATGAGTTTATTATTGTTACTTCTAAATCACAAAGATATAAACTAAATAAACACAAAAAACTGTCCCTAAAAGCACATCAATACAATGGCCAGATTAGGGGTATTCTTAAATTTCCTTAGCATACATTTTAGTTTTGTTGGCACTAATGTCTGTTTTTTTTCTCTTTTAAGTTTCCCTTTTGTTACGTTAGAACAGCAACCTTTGTTCAAAAGAGTAACGAGACAATCAACGCAAATAACGAACAACCGGTGTTTGGCCAATATTGCCTACATTTAAGACTGCTAAGACACGCGGCAGTTGCTTTGTATTATCAACTAAATATTCGAGTTTACAGTGTACATACGGTATTAAAATGCTACAATCTAGATTACAGCATTACCTCTGTAGCTTTTGAGGCCCTGTCTGCTTATTAATAACTATGAGTCATACTCAACTTGCTTTAAAAAAATGTCACATGTGCTTGGCTCTTAAATTCTACAGTTCCATTATACAAAAAGAAAAAAGTATGTATGATTTTCTGGACATGAATTGTAGTACCTCAGTAAAAGGAGTAAACCATCTGAGACCAAAACGTGGAGTAGAGGTTCCATGAATAGGAGTCAAATAACAGGTCTCAGAGATGTTGAATTCAGCAGCTACTGATTGCAGCCATTCATCATCTTTGTCTTCTTCTAATAAACACACTGCTGCTGGATTCCCTTTGAATGCTGAATCTGTGAAGGCATCAACCTGTGTATGTACCTCATCACTCAGATTCACACAACAGCTATGTTTTTTCACAATAATAACAACATAATTATAACAGTACTCAAGGAAATAAAGAAACAAACTACATACCACGTAGTATTTCACAGGTCTCTTTGCCATTGAAGATATGCTAAAACTAACAGGTGTTGCTGATGAAACTGGTCAATGGTTGTTGGAGTTTTAAATCATTTTCAAACATATTATAACTGAACAACAATACATATAACACCGACTGGTCAATGGTTGTTGGAGTTTTAAATCATTTTCAAACATTATTGCTGTAGTATAATGAGACAATTCTCTGCAGTAGTATAATAGTAATACCCTCCAAGATGACGTGATAAAAATGAATTCTAAAAACCAAAAACTCTTGTCAACAAACATTATTTAGAAATTTTGAAAAGTAAAACAAACTTTAAAATGGTTAAAAATTTACAACATTTTTGCAAGCAATGAACCACCGCCTTAGTCAATCTTCATTTGTTTAATTTGTGGTCGAACAACTTTTTAAAGATGATTCAAATAAGGAGGCGTTGTATTTTACTTCAGTCAACAATATTAATCAATATCTTATTTGTATTCAATGTAAATCTTAGGCAATAGCCAATTTTCTGCTCACTTGTCTTCTAATCTTTAATCTAAGAATCTTGGTGAACTTAGATTGTTAGGCTGGAAAATAGGTAAAATTTGACCAAAGAATTGTTCGATTCAGAAATTGCTAGCCATCTCGTTTTAGATATACGAGACATATTGACATATAAATCTGATAATCGGAAGTTTTCATAATTAATAATTAAAATCTTATTTCATAAGCTACAACAGATAAAACCAACAATCAACATTTTATTGTTGACTGATGGTATCAACCAATTAAAAATACAGGTTGGCAATGAACTAATTTACAGTGATATTTGGAAAACAAATTAAAATTAAAATAAACTACAGTTTGAACATTGTCCATCCCTGTACAAAGGGAGGGGCTTGTTTTTAGTTCTAAGAATAACCAATAATGGGTTTTATTGTATGGACAATGGACAGCAGTTCTGCCCAGAACAAACTACCAACTTCCTTCCTTGGACATTCTCAGGAAATGGGACAGAGTGATCTTTGGGAGCTCGGGAGAAGCCCTTTTCTTTTTCTTTATCTTAGTCATCTTTGACGTCTCTGTGCCATTCAAATCAGACACCGTGTCTGATGCCAGATTGTAGAACTGTTTACAAAAACATCACAACAAAACTAACATTATATACTCAGGTAAACGAACTAAGTAACAGTAGTTCGGATGTTGAAAGCATGAAGGGGAAGTTATTTTGGTGTTAGCCCCTATCTCAAACACAACACTAGTTTGTTTGACAGAAAATGTTTGGCACATAAAGCATTTTATGCTGTTAGGTGTAAAACTAAACAGTCTCAGAGTTCGAGGTAATATTCAAAAGAAAAATATTTTTCAGGGTACAACACATTGATGAAAAGCTTTCAGGAAGCTATTTTATTGAAAAAAAGTTGAACTCTTTGTGAACATTTTTCTTTTGTCATGATAGAGCATTATATTTTCAGCATTAACAGAGGGGGTAGCTTATCTGATACTTACCTCACAAACTCCATGCAGCAGCAATCTATGGAAAGGATCTTTAATACTAAGTTCAAGAACGTCTCCATCTGTGCTTTCGGTTATGAAGGCTCGTAGACATTCCTGGGAGTAATAAAGGTTCCATGTAAATGCCGAGAAACATATTCTAACTGACAGCAAAGGAAAAAATACAACAAGCACTGATAATTTGGCCCCTTATCCGTGAAACAGGACAGAGCAGCATAATAATAATCAGGTATATACCTCATAACCCTCTATGAGTTCAAAAAGAGAGCTGCGGCGAAGTGCTTCTCTTGTATTACAACCAACTCTGCGCCAACCATTCAACACTGCCATCTTGTCAGCATCAATGTGACCCTCCTTCTTCTCTAAAGAATTTTCAAACGCGTGAATTATATTAACCTACCAAACAGATAAAACAGATAGCTGTTTGTCAGTTTGAGTTGTGACAGCACCACATCACATGGAAATAAAATCAAAATGCCATTTTCACATGACAATAAGCATGTCATAAACCAGCGTACAGATTATATTTTCACCTTGATCTAAACTAATTTAATTCCTCACACATGTACACATGGCTTCACATGATTAGGTTACCCACACAAACCACTACATATGTAAATTTCACACAAACCATGATGACACTAACAAGATCTCAAGCACTATAAACACAAGTCAGACCCTAAACAACATTAGGACCATCCCATCATGAAAAACTGCTAAAGAAATTAGGGAAATTTTGAAGTTATAACTAAAAGTTGCTATGCCAAGTCCAAGCCAGTATTAATAAAATTGATGCTTGTTGAATCCAATTTCAAGGGCATCAAATTGCTTTCTTAAACAGTGGGAATTTTGAAGAAATGATCTGCAAAAGAGAGAAAGAAATATAACCTCTTTGTCCATGTCTATATTTCTGAATCTGTCCCACTCCTCCACATTAGTCAAGGAAAATGTTGAAGGAGGAACTTCATCACCTGTTTTATGAACCCAAACTTTATAAACACAAAAAAGGGCCAATCCATAGAAAAAGGAATGAAAGAATAAAGCCACTGGGATTGGGTTAGTGGTGAGGGGCTAGGGGAGTTTGCATGAGGTCAAAGGTTCAAACCTCAATGCGAACATTGTACTCTAAGAAAGGAAAGAAAGAATAGATTAGAAAGTGAATATAGAATTATAATAATATCATTTAAAGTTTGAAGCCAGTTAACTTTCACAGTGTCCTGCATATTTGATGTAAATTGTATATGCATTCCCCTTTATTCAAATGCACTTAAACAATAACAAAGCATGCACACAGAGAAGTAAAACATGAAACTTTATAAGCTCTTGTGCATGGAAGAATCTGATTCTTGTTGCCTAAATGCAACTGCAGTCTCAGCCAAAAAAAAAAACACCAGTATAAACATCATGAAATCAGTGCATAACACACACATCAGTCACACAAATAATTACCAAATGGTGGTGGAGCAAACAAGCCTCTGATTTCCTCTGCATTTAAACGCGGCACTAGTTCCATCAAGAGGCGGTCATTTAACCACCTGCGAGATCTTCGATTTGTGACCTGAAACAGTTAATATTAGACTCAAGTTAACTCAGAATAAGTAAAACCATGAATTCATACAATACAAGCACATTTACGGAAACACAAATAAACAATTAGCAAAGACTAGCCCTCATGTGACATAATCATATGATCAATCAGGCAAAAAATAAATGACTAGACAACCTTGCACTATCACTAAAAATCTTAATTTCAGTCCATAGACGCGCAGTTATGAAATTCTTCATTTATCCTCCAAATTTAAGATACAAGAGCGACATAAAGAGTACAACTTCAGCTAAATTAATACTTTCATTAAGTGAGTTCATTTGAGAATGGAATTTGATTAGGAAAATCATTTAACAACTTGAAATGAATTAAAGCCAAGCAATTAAAATCAACCCAACATTTTTTTCTTGTCTTAACCGTAGGGTTCCCGGGAAAAGGTGCCCTAGTAATCTAGAGTTTGGCCATGAGGTGATCAATAAGTGTTCCACTCAGGAATCCAACTCGGGTTCTCTCGAACAATTAGCTGGTGCATCTCATTAAAAACTTGAGCCCAATCACTTGGTTACAACCCACCATTTCTTATAGAGCTAAAAACCAATAAGAAATTTTGATTTGTTTTATTTCATTGAAAAGTTGATAAAATGTCACTCGGTCATAAATACTCATAAGTTTCATATTTTGGAAATGTTGCAAATCCAACAAAAATGAACAAGAGAGATAAATTTCCATTATGTATTGATAAAAAATCCATAACAAATAAGAATGAAACAGCGATTCCTATTTATCTCACACTTAACAGAGACAGTAGCAAATAGCAACAGATAAATGCTGAAACAAAAAACTATTTTTTTGTCATAAATAGATGAGCACAAGCTACACACACATACCTTTCCGGTAAAGCTTTCAAGGAACTCAATTTTCTTTTCAATTGACATGGAATTGGATTTTGCACCATCACCTGCAACAACAAAAAAACAATTTTTATTTGAAAAAAACACAATGGATCTGCAGATGCAAATTGAGTTTATAAAATGAAATGAAGTTAATAGTTGGAAAATGAACCTCTGGGGTGGTTGATTAAATGGGAAGAAAGGAGAAGGTCGAGATCTCTGTGCTGAAGAACCATGATTGATGATTGATGAAGCAAGTAGATCTAAGGAGATGAGAGGATTGAAACGAAATGAAATTGGATTTGGTGTAACACAAAATGACACGAATGCGAAACACTTTGATTTGTTTCTTCAAGTCAAGATAGATAAAACTAGTGGAAGAGGTATTTTTTGGTCTGAGGAGGAATATTCTTTGATAACTGATGACGGTGTTCTGTTCTTGGACCGGGTCTGTCGCACGCAATTTTTATTTTAAAAAATATATGATATTCGATTCATTTAAATTAATAACATATATGATTATATTAAGGTTTGGATCTGAAATATTGATAACGTCAAAGTTATTGATTGAATCTATAGATGATCAAAATTAATCTTTCAACCTGATATGTCAGGTGAGGATGGATGAGAGGCAGCGGTGGCTGAATGTGCTCCAGTACGGTGGCGATGAGTCTTCGCGTGGAACGAAATGTGCATACAAACACGTTAGCACGTCAACGCTCAAGTCAATGATGGAACTTAGAAAGGTATTGTGAAAAGTTAATATAACCTTGAGGTCGAGGGTGAAGGTAAGTCACCCTTATATAGGAGTGCATGAAGATACCCGTCTCTAGATTTTGCGGCGTGTGATTAGGGAGTGGTTAAAGGACACGTGTATAGTAGTCATGCTCGAATGCGATGCGGTAAACTAAAGTTGGCATGCTCCACCAGGCATGGAGCCCTAAGGAAGTGCATGTTTATTCTGCGTGTCAATATGTATTGGTCTTCTGGCCGGTCCAGAACACTATCTGAATCAAATAAACATCGCACAAAAACAAAAAATCAAAACAAGTCTGATTCGCGCTAAGACGATGAAATCACTAAACAAACGGAAAAAAAACTTACAATATGTAAAAAAAAAATCACATAGTTAACTATAAGAGAAATAAAAACAATTTGGATTGGTGATTTCGAATCAAAATTGATCATAAATCACCGCTATTAGGTAGACTAAAAGAAGAAAAATGGTGACAATTAGGGTTTAGAAAAATGAAAAAGGTAAGAGAAAAGTATTTTTCAATTTTATTTCACATATTAAACATCCATCGCCATTTTTTAATAAAAGATTTTATTTTCCCATATTTCATGCTTGTCGCAATTACTCAAAAAAAACATATATATGCTTGTCGCATGTCCTTTGAAATTTTGAAAAAGCTCTCTGATTTTTGGATTCTAAATTCAAATGGGATATCTTGGCCATTTTCAATTGGAAAAAAATAGTCACGGTTTGACCGGTTATTTTTTCCAGGCTAAAATGACCTTCATTTGGATTTTAGAATCCGAAAATCGAAGATCATTTACGGAATTTTGGAGAGGCACGAGAAGTATGGAGGATGGAAAAAGAAATAATCTTTTAATAATACACGTTTCAGCTCCTACAATTGTCCCTCCGAACACATTTGTAACCAACTTTCCACAGAGAATGTTGAGAAAAAGGTAAGTAATCCCTTGAAAAAAAAAGGTAAGTAATCCATGCTCAAAAGACAGAGAATGTTTGATGAAGTTTTGCAAAGGTGAGCCAGCAACTAATGAGAATGGAAATAACAGATAAACTCATTGATGTTGGTGGTAGTAACAGGGGCGGATCCAGACTTTAGGTACATGTGAAGATAAAATTTTAAAAAAACAATAATGCAAACTATATTAAAAATACGAAATAACATTGTTTGATACAATACATTACAATGATAATTGTCTCATATCCATCGGTTGAAAATGAGCTAAAATAACATTATTGCTAATTGTTAAAAGAACATCTCTTTCTATATAAGTTACAAGACGGTTATTTAGCCACTGATCACTCATTTTATTACATAGGTTACTCTTCACATCTGTTGAGAAGGGGGGGAATGGAGAGTTGTTGCTGCTAGTTGAGATCGAGAGAGATTGAAATTTGAGAGAGGATGAAAAGAGAAGAGAGGCGTACTTGTTGCACGAAGGGAAAATAAAAGAGAAAGTGTGAGTGAATGTTATGTGTGTTGATGTGTTTTATCTACTATATATTAAAAAAAAAATTATAGAGAAAAGCATGTGGAGCTATAGTCCCACATACATCCGCCCGTGGTAACGGATCAAGAGCTATTCTTGTATGGACACAAACATAAATGAACATTATTTGGTCACACATGTATAAAAAAGTTTTTTCCTTAAATATTAAATCATTTTATTATCAATTTCTTTTCTATTATTATTAAATTTCTTTTTAATATGTATGTATACAAACACTATTCATTTATGTTTTTCACCATAATAGACTTCCCCACAAATCAAAAGCTAAGCAGTATCACGTGCTAGCTTTCTTTTTTATTTTACAATTGTGAAATTTGAGGGATAAAACTACACAATTTCTGATTTTTTTTAATGACAAATCTCTATAATCAAATATAGTTATTATACACCATAAAACTAAATACACACCAATTTTGTGGTTACTTTGCTTAAGTGTGAATTTTAAACTTTACATGGACCAACACAGATAATTTGGTAGGACAGATTAACCTTTTTTGGAAAATGTGTGTTTTCTATAAAAAAATAATAACTGAAAATTGTGTGTTAAAATGTGTATTGGTAGCCTTTCTCATTTTATTTTCGTTGATATGTAAACTTTATTTACCATATGTCCTTTGTTGATTTCAATTGTTCAATTTTGATTGATTTTTCTTTAACTTGTAGTACAAACTTTTTTTTTGGACAAAAACTTGTAGAACAAACTTAGTGATGTGTTGATGGTCACAGACTTAGTGATGTATCATCTTAAATCTAAAATTTTCTCTTTAACCAAAACTTAAGAAATATACATGTAATTAAAACTATTAATCTAACTAGTGCGAGATTTGTGACACTTAAAACGAGTTCTTCCATCTCAACCAATTTTACTCTTAAACCGAAATCTAAATCTTAATTACTTATTTAAGACGTTCATATTTTTACCACTCATGTCAACCACAAAATGATAATTAACAATCACTTCAATGTAACATTCCTTGACGATCTTTCCTCTCTATTCAAGTTTATCTCCCACATTGTCATTAGTCATTACTCATAAGCAATAAGTTACATCTCGCATGATTTAACTTTTTTACTTTTATTACAAAAGAATTTGAAATTCATAGCAGGGGTATAATCGACATTCCGTACAAAGCGTGCACCAAAATCCACCGTACAATCCATCCCACTACCACACCAGTACAACTTCACAGCACAAACAACCCACATTGTTAGCATCCTTGCATGTGTACGTACCCACCAACAAACAAAAAACAGAGCAGAAACAGAGCAAAATCAAAAACCTTACCTTTCTTTCTTTAACTTTCAATCTTTACACATTCCATGATACCCTTTTAAGCCTTTTGCATTTCCCTTCATTTGGGTAAGTGAAAGTTTCTTCCTTTACCACTTTTTCAATACTCAAGTTCTTACCTTTAACCCTTGGTAGTGAAAACAAAAATGGTAGGAGAAAGTAACAACGAAGAGAACAGTTCAGAGCTAGCATCATATGAAGCTGAAGGAACCAGTAACCATGATGTTTCTGAGGAACATCAAATTCAAAACCAACACTTTGGAAGAAGTGGGTTAGAGTGGAATTTCTTACCAAAACTACCTCAAAATAACTATGTTGAATATCTCTCTGAATCCTCAACTTATCTTCCAAACACTACTACAACAACTCAGTATAATATGATTGGGAATAGCCATTATCAAACTCTTGGTGGTAGCAGCAGCAGTTTCAATGATCCTGGAAAAGCTGATTTTGGTTTTAAGCTGATTGATTCTTCAAGTCATGATTTTGGTGTTAGGAAGGTAAAGTTGATGAATGGAAAAAACTAGTACTTTATTTGAGTATGTTTTGAAAATTTATGTGAGGTTTTGAAATTGAAGATTTTTTTTTTGTTGTGTTTTGTTTTCAGCGTGTAGGGTTTTGGAGAAGTAATGAAGGAGAGGAAGAAGCTCATAAATTTGAAACTGGAAGTAGTCAAAATCTCCACTATGCTGAGGTTAGTCAATTGAGGTCTTTCAAGCATCTAGTACATTTCTTATGAATATTTCAAGCATTACAATATTTTAAAGATTCTTCACTATTCTGAAATTTATGATTAATGGTTTTTCTTATAGTAGTATAAGCACTTACTGTATAAGTGCATATGTATAAACTACATATATAACAAAAGATGTAAGTAATAAGTTGTTTTCATAAGTTATATCATGGAGACCTTATTAAATAAGTTAAAATTTTTTTGTGAATATGTCATAAGTTGTTTTCAAAATCTATCTTGAAGAGCTTATGGAAATAAGCTGAAAAAAACTTATGGACATGTCCTAAACTGTTTTCATAAGCTCTCTTCAAGAGTTTATGGAAATAAGCTGAAAATAATACATGGACATGTCATAGACTGTTTTCATAAGCTCTTGTGAAGAGTTTATGGAAATAAGCTGAAAAAATTATACGGACATGTCAAATTGTTTTTATAAGCTCTTCTAAATAGTTTCACGTTTGCATATGTGTTATGTCACTATGCAAGTTCAAATAAGTCAATCTAAACATAACTTATAGTGTTATTGTAATAATTTTGTGATAGGGTCATGCAACATGGACACCTGATTCAGTTGGAGATAAGCAATATGCTTCACAATTTGATCATATGGGAGTAGTTGCTGCACCTTCTTTACTTCCAAATCCAAAATCAGGAGGCAGCTCCACAAAACAGAAAAGTGAGAAAACACGTTACTCTGACCGTGTAAGTAAAACTTTTCCTATCTCTGATAAAATCGTAAGGGCCACATTCAAAATGCAGATATACATATGATATCATAGAGTTCAATACTATGCTCTTGTCAACTAGTTAACAATCTGATTCCAATTCATTTACACAATTTTGCTTCTTCCTTACCGTGTACTCTTTGAATATAGCAACGCAGGCAACGTATCGCTGATAACCTCAAAGCTTTACATGAATTGCTGCCGACTCCACATGTGGTAATCTGTTGTTTATGATTTAACATTAGTTTTCAAAGGTGTATTGAATAAGCTATTTAAGTAGCTATTTTTTTTGGGACCAAATTTAAGTAGCTCATATATGTTGAATTTCACAGCATTTACCTTTAATGAACTGAATTTTAACTTGCAGGGTAGTCAAGCTTACATATTGGATGATATCATTGACTATGTTAAATACTTGCAGATTCAAGTGAAGGTACCTTTTCGGTCCTTTTTTTTTTTTGAATGGCAAATGTTAGTAGTTAGTTGTTAGATTAGTTTTTTTTGTTCTTTATCCGGGTTTGAACGTTGTGATCAATTTCACATAGATAATCTACAATAGCTAAAGAAAGTTGTTCCTTTGCAGGAACTAAGTGGAAGTAAATTGCAAGCTGATTCAAATGCTATACCACTAGTTTTCCATGAGGTACACATCTTCCCTTAATTTCGGTAGATATATTATATGTTGCATCACTGTGAATTTGTGTGCTTGATCAAATTCTGCTCCATCCATGCAAATAATTTCTTGAGTATTTTCATAGTTACAGATAAGTTGTTATTTGTACAGTTCATAGGAAATGTTCTAATCTAGACCGTTGCATGTAAATACAAGTTATATACATCGTAAACCTTAAGCTTAAAATAATAGAAAAGAACTGTAGCCACTCTGCCGTCAGATGTAGGCACAATTGGCCGAAGTTATATACATCGTAAACCTTAAGCTTAAAATAATAGAAAAGAACTGTAGCCACTCTGCTGTCGGATGTAGGCACAATTGGCCGAACTTCATTACTAAAAAACATGTGTTTGTTCATTGTTTGTCTTTTTGTATCTTTACTCTTTTGAACCGGGCTTGTTGTTCTAACTTCGAACATAACTTCTTATAGCACAGTGTCATATTGATTGACTGCAGAATTTGCTATGTTTTATTTACAGGGTTATGGGCATTATATAAAAGAACAGATGTTGAATGAGCCTCTTGAAGAGATAATGGGGAATCTACTTGAAGTAAATTCAGCAGCAACATGTCAGCTACTTGAAAACAAAGGTCTTGTTCTGCTGCCTATTGCTTTGGTTGATGAACTGAACCAAGCTATGCAATGGTTGAACCAAGCTAGCTAGCTAACTATTTATTTTTATTCTCCATTATGGTATGTGAACCAAGTTAACATAGTTTGGCCATTGGCTACTTTTTCTTTTCTAACAAAGATATAACTCTTGAAAATCTATGGTACTCAGAGGTGGTGTGTGTTACTGTTTCTGTGTTGGATTTGTTCGGTTATGAGACTTGCATGAAAAGTAAGATAGGACACAGGACTTATTTGTGACCGGTGATTTAGTTCATGGTTTCAAAATGTTTCACATGTTGATTTAATTTTAGAAGGAATATTCAATTTTCATTGACTGCATTTTATTTTATGTTTCTAGAGATTTCATATTAAATCAAGACTAAAGGTGATTCTAGTCTCTGAGAAAATATGCTGCACCCAGATTGGTTTTTCAAAGGAAAAAAGCCAACGAGAATTTAAATGCATAACACATTAGTCACTCTATTTATGCCAACACGTCGAACAGTAAAGGAATAAGATATTTTAAGTAAATGGTCAAGAGTTCGATTCTAAATCTTGCATGTGTAGAAATTCCAATTGAGATGGAAGCACTCGCCTTATTTTATGACCAATAAATTTTGCGATGGAAATTAGTCGCTGTTAAACGGAAATGGATGTTTTGTACCTATAAAATGATTATCAGCCACAAAAAAACAAGTCTGTATTTATTTTTTTCACTAACAATTGGTAAAACACTGACGTATACAGTTCACTTTTTGAGTTGGCCTTTCTTTAATAATGTGCCAGCCTAGAAATCTACCAAAAAAATGTAAAAACATATAGTTGTCTTTTTGAAATGGAAATTGTTTGCATTATGTTGGGTGGGAATGGAACATTGATCTCTTTATTACTCTTCTCCTAAACTTATATAGATGAGTGGGTTTTCAAAATATGTTCGGTCTTCGGTACAATTAGTTTAGTTTGTTTGTGTTTGGGTGATTTGAAAAGAAAAGAAAAACAAAATTTTTAATTATCATAATTGATGGTTGAAAACAAAAAATACTACTTTTGCATTTGATTATCATAATTGATGGCTTAATCTCTTATTTGTTTGGATCTTGCCATGTAGCTCTTCTTGTTGAAAAATGCTCTTCTCCCAACAAGATTTGCTCACTCCCAATCAAACTTTCGAAAATACCCCTAGCGTGAGTTAAGTCACGCTGAAAATTCACACTGAACCCCAGCGTGAGTTAACTCACGCAGGGTGTATAACCTACGTGAGTTAACTCACGCTGGGTTCATAACCTGCATGCAGCGTGACTTAAGTCTTGCAGAGGTATTTTTAAAAGTTTGGTTGGGAGCTTTTTGATGGGAGAAGAGCATTTTTCTAATTTGTTTGTAACGGATTTGGAATATTGGCTTGTTCAAAAAACTCTTCCACTCAAACCAACCTTATATCCCCTGTAAACACATAATTACAATGAGTATTTTCTTCTTTAGTTAAATCTTTATCCCATATCGGTCCATTTCTTCTTCCCTCATTCCTCTCACTTGTATGATAAAGTATGAAGCACGAATACGAACATTAGACACGACATAAATAATGACAAGTCGACACCACTAATAATTTGAGAAAATCACATAATTCAGTGTCCGACATCGGAACACGCCTAATCTGAAGAGTGTCTATGCTTCATAGATGGTAGATATAAGCCAAACATTTATGCAATACTATACCATTTGGAAACTCATGGTAGCATTGCTAAAAAATAGTGGTTATACCCACTAACTGTTACAATATTAGAAAACAATGTAGCGATTTATGGATGAAACCACCACCAAGTTATATTATTTAGAACACTTAAGTAGTGCAAATTAAATTACTATTTATATCTTATATATTTTTGAAGCAGTGGTGGGACATAATCACAACTCGATGTTTTGCATATTTCTCTTCACAAACGATAATAATTCTGTAATATAAGTGCACTTTCAAACATAAGTGTTACATTATCTCATATACTCCAGCACATTGAAATAACGTTATATACTAAATTATCTACATTCAATTGATATTGGAAAATTGAGGACGGAATATGTACTATTCTAATTTTGTACCCACTAATAGTGAAGAATATCAACAAATGCTATAGTTAATTTACTTGTCTCTTATATGATGTTACGCCCATAACAAGCAGTGAAATTCTCTCATTTAATTTTTTGGATTACTTTAAATTTTGGAGATTCATTCGAGCACTAAATTTTAGTTTTGTTTGAGAATAATTCCAGCTTCATAATTTATATTACAAAATATTTGCATACCCTTTTGATTCTGAAAATTAATTAAAAAAAATTAGTCCAATCAAGAACCCTTACCACTATTATCAGTGTTGTAAGATCACTCTAATCTATCAATGTCAACCTTAAAATTGGACACACTATTACTATTTATCGAACATTAAAACAGATGGATTTATATGATTATTTATAGAAATTGAACTGCACATTGAAAGTGAAGTTGGAATTAATTCAATGCAGCTGGGGGAATAAAACATGATAGGGTGTATGCAGTGAACAATGACCTTTCATACTAAGTTGGATCAATTAGAACAAAGTATCAATTATATTATTATTACATTATACATGTATCCATTCCTGTTACGAATCTAAATATATATTTTGTTCACTATTAGTACTCTATAACCTTCGATCTCATATCTTAAAAAGTTACAAAGTACTTTTCCTTACAGTTCATCAGAACAAATGCACTTCACTTAGGTCATGATTCTATTTCACATCATCGTTTATATGCAATTATATTATACGGAAGAATTTCATTTGCGAATAAATCAATTAATCAAATGACATGGACATTGTCTAGTGATGCACAGATAATAATAATACTGAATTTTTTCTTAAAATAAAAAAATATTAATGCCGAAATTTCTTGCTAACTCAACTTAATTACTTCGTTAGTTTCTTTTTAAGTGTCGTTTGATGCTTGAACATTAGTTCATATTTAACTGTCGTTTTGATACTTTTTTTTGGTCAAGTAGCATAGTGGCTAGAGCTCCCACATTATAATGTAGAGAAGTGAGGTGTCCGGGGTTCGAACCCCGGCCCCTGCATATAATATGTAATATCCCTACCAACTGAGTTAAGCTCACGGGGATTGTCGTTTTGACACTTTAATGGAAAAATTTGTCAATTGTGATATTTCTTAATTATATTCATACTTATTCATTTTCAATAAAACTAATTAATGATATGTATATGTAAAATTCAAGTTTATCTTGTGAAACAAAGTTTAAGTTTTTTTTTTTGTTTAAACTTACATGATACAAAATTTTGGTAATCATAATAATGGTTCTATGAATAGTTAAAATTCTATAAATAAAGTTATTAATATTGTTAAAAATTTCAAGTGTAAAATAGAAGAACAATTGTGATGAAAAAAACAAAAAAAACTTTATGAATTAATGTTCAAAAAGAATAAATAGTTGAAGAGAGAGGGCTCATCAATTTTATTGAAGATAAAATGTGTAAAAAAAAATATAAATTTATTGGAGATAGGGGTTGTATCAGAATTGTTTGTTATAGAAGAAAAGACGAGACGTCAAATCTATTGGAAATAAAGAGTATATCGAGAAGGAAAAAAATAATTTATTAGTAGATTAAAATAAGGGTATAATACAAAGAAAAACTCTAAACATCCATTTCCTTAATTCTAATGTACCACTCTAAAATGATGCTTAAAAAGAAACGACATAAGTACCTCCCTAGAAGTTAATTACAAGGGGATCATAACAAAAAATGTGTGTATTTAAATAGACGAACAACATATTTAAGCCATTTTTACCGGTAAAAAATATATTTAAGCCATTTTTTACTACAAGTTAATTACCTCAAGCAGTTTCAATTTTTAAAAGATTAAAGGCAATTTAATTACCAATTTTTCTTAGGAAATTATTTACCAAAATTAAAATCACAAGAAGATGGTAATCAACAACTCTATTCAACATTCGGATCACTCCCATATGCACGTATACGCTACTTTGTTGAAGAATATTTTTTGTTTAAAGATCATAGTCCTAACATTTCTTTCCAACATATACTTAGAGAAGGAAACTACTATGTGGATTTCTTGACCAAATTCGAACGCTCTTCAAAGCTAGGTGTGATCTCTTGATGTACTCCCCTATCGAAATTAAAGATTGTGTTGAGGTTTGATGCCCAGACTAAATCTTGTTCCTAGTCTTCTTTTTTTCTTCCTTTGTCATTCTAAAAAAAATAAAAATTACAAGGAGATGGTCATATATTGAAATTTTAAGCGGGAGAGGAAAGTTTGTTACCCAGCAAGAATGAAACTTTTTTTTTTGGGCCAAAGAATGAAACTTTTTTGTCGTATTGGTTGAGTCAACCATGATGTCATAAATCACCTTAGGCTACCAATTTGACCAAAAAAACATTAAATTCCCATCCTTTTAATTTTTATATCATTGACAAGCATTTTGGTCCACAGTTAGCAAAGACTCTAAAGATATATGATATATGATTAGTAGCATATACACAACCTTCTTGTAAACAGATTCATCTCAAATAAGGATTTTTAATGTGCTTAATTTTATTTTATTGATGTTATGTCGTACCTTTAATTTTAAAGTATGAGAGTACAAATTCAAAGATGTCCAAAAAATATATATAAGAATTCAATGAAAATTCAAATAGTTTTCTTTATATAAAGGAAGAGAATAGTTTACCCTATCTTGTGAGACAGGATGAGTGGAAAAGCTCTTTTCTAATCACTAAATGACAATGCTACCCAGCTCCAAGGGGGAAAAACGTATATATAAACACACATTGACACATAATACAAAATACGAAACAAACAAATATTAGGGAATAATAAGAATAGACCATATCATGGTCTATATATTCTTTATGCAATTTGCCACTTTTGACATATAATCCACTAAAAGTATAGAACCTACCGTGCCCACTGTTTTCTCAAAAACAAAAATTAAATTAGCTTGAATGAATTAATTGAAGAGCTAGCTAGCTTCTATGAGCCTGCAGTGGACCAGCAACATTTGTGTATGGCATAAAGTACTTAATACAAATATATTGGCAGAATATTTGACATGGCCACTACCTTCCTTTCTAGTTGACAATCAATAATTCCTATACACTACTTAATTTATTATATTCACAAAGAATCATATAGTAGCGCACGGAGGTTGATCTACTTAGTAAGTAGTTTAATTTGTACTTTGTAAAGATATAAGTTTAACTCGATTAAGAGTTCTACATTAGATAAGATAAGATATAAAAATACTCACCTTACAAGTTTATTCTGTAAAGATGGACTTATCCAACCAAAATCGAAAGAACTTTTGTTGTCAGTGTAAGAACCTGTGTCAACATTCTTTGAAACCCGCATTATAAAAAAGAGAGAAGCATATAGTAAATTATGAAATCAAAAAGTGGAGTAGATAGTGACACTTTTGATCTCTTTGGACTTCCCTATGCTATAAATACTTGACAACGCCCTTCTGTTGTCCTCAATATTTAGTTACCATTACCACTTGAGTTCTTGTGTCTGAGCTTTCAAAACGTGCTATAGCTACAGCCTTCTTTCCGAATAGATTTAAGCCAAATTCTCATCTCCAAAGGCACAACACAGACTAAAAGCTAGCTCTTCATAGTCATACATATGTCTTGAAAAACAAGAACCAGCACAACCTATGCAACCTTAGCCCTTCACAATCACATTCCTCCAAATCACCAAACATAAAATCACCTCTCCAACAATTTTTCGCTTAGATAAATATTAGTACGTTAGTTGTTATCTGAATCAAAAGTCTCCCACGAAAGTTGTCTTAGTACTAATTGATTCCAATTCTTACCTCAAATTTCTTGTTTTTTTCTTTGAATTAATTTTTATCATCATCATGAGCATCTCATTGTCCATGTGCAGACTAATTAGACAACCCTTAACAAGCAATGTTCAATGCAGTGGCAAAAAACTGAACATGAGACAAATTCAAAAAGAAAATGTAGTGTTGGTGATGGGAGCAACAGGAGCTGGAAAGTCAAAGCTTTCAATTGACTTAGCCAATTATTTCCCATCAGAAATAATCAACTCAGACAAAATTCAAATATACGAAGGTCTCGACATAGTAACAAACAAAATCACACTTGAAGAACAAAAAGGAATACCTCACCATATACTAGGAACACATAACCCCAGCATAGAGTTCACGTCGAATGATTTTCGCGAAAAATCAACCTCAGCCATTGATTCAATCACGAGCGGTGGAAATCTTCCGATCATCGTTGGTGGCTCTAATTCCTACCTCGAAGCCTTAGTTGACGATGATGATTACAATTTTCGATCGAGGTACAATTTTTGTTGCCTTTGGGTGGATGTTTCCATGCCTATTCTTCGTTCCTACATAAACCGACGTGTTGATCAAATGTTAAACAGTGGAATGGTTAATGAGTTGCGACCCTTTTATAATCCGAACGGGGATTACTCAAAAGGGATAAGAAAAGCCATCGGTGTTCCTGAATTCGACGAGTATTTTCGTAGAGAAAGTTATGTCGACGATGATACTAAAAAAATGTTGCTAGAAAAAGCAGTGAGTGAAATGAAGATAAATACATGGAAATTAGCTAAGAAACAACTTCGAAAAATTGATTGGCTTAAGAATGTTAAGAGATGGAACATTCATCAATTAGATGCTACACCTGTTTTTAAGAAGCATGGAAAAGAAGCTGATGAAACATGGAAGAAGATTGTTGCAGAGCCTAGTGCTATGATTGTGGCACAATTTTTATATAACTCAAGAAATCCTGCTAATGTTGTAAAACCTTCTTCCAATCTTAGAGTGCCAATTTCTCAGAGTGATCTTATGGCTACTGCAACATGTTAGATGATGATGAAATTTTGTTCAGAGAAATAATATTATTGATTATCAAATAATTGTTCCATTTTTGCTTGAGGGGGTAAGGAGAGTTTTGAACAAATAAATAAAGATGTTTCATATGTGCATACAAAAATGTATTATCTGGAATCCCATTCAATATAGAGTTTTTTGAATAGACGCAGTGTTTATTTACAGGGTTATCTAGTTGGATTTTACTATATAAAATTTATTTAGATATTTTTATAATTTTATTTTTTTTTTAAGGAAAGAAATAATTGCATTTCATTAGCTAAAATATGTCAAATACATGTAGGTACATCATCAATAACATGAGGGCTAGGATTAGACAGGGTTGCCTGAGTTAACTCATGAGCTACCCTATTTGCTTGCCTCCTGCTGAACTCAACATGAGAGTTCTGAAATCTATCGACTAACAACTGTTTACAAGCAGTGATAATACATCCAAACTCGCTACTATCATCTAAACTAGAATTGACACTATCAACAACCCTTTTACAATCAAGAACAAAATCTACATTATCAAGTTGTTGATTAGAGAGCCAATCCAAAGTTGTGTGCAGTCCAACAGCCTCCCCCACACCTATATCACAAAGAGGGGCAAACCATTATGTTCTTGCAAGAACAAAAGCACCATCGTCATCCCTAAGACACATGCCCAAACCAACTTTGTTAAGAGAAGTGGAAAAGGATGCATCAATATTGCATTTGTACCTGTCAGGTGCCGGTTTCTTCCAAACATCTTCCTCTTGTCTCAAAGGTTGAACCTGCGGAGTTATGGATTGAGTGTTGCTGCTGGACCTAATTCTTTGGGCTGTTCGCCATTCTTCAAGTACATGAGTTATATGTTGAAACATCTGCGAGTCGGTCTCAATTTGTTGCTGCCAAAGTTTCATGTTTCTACATTTTCAAAGGCTCCACATAATTGTTGCCATCAGCTCACATTGCCCTGAAGATAAATTCTGTAAAAGAGTGAAAATGAGAGCACTAATATTATAATCTTGATGGATCACCCTGTCAATTATGTCCCATAAATTTGCATTCCGCCAAACTTGTACACTTTTAGGACACTCAATAAGAATATAGATGATATCTTCATAATTATGATTACAATGAATACAATCAAGTGGGCAAGAGACTCCTCTGCTATTTAAGCGAGCACGTGTTGGAAAACAACCCTTTCATAATGATTATAAATTATAATAAAGTGACTTGATAACTATCTACCAAAAAAAAAAAATGACTTGATAACTTTGTACCAAAAAAAAAGTGACTTGATAACTATGTAAAAAACTTATAATGTTAGCTTATTTATATTTGTATACTTAATTTTTCCATACTCATTTTCTCCCAATCTCTCTTCTTATTACATCTATCACTTTACTCTACCGGACAATTCCAGCCAAATCAGAGCAAACCTTTCTCTCAATCATTTACCAACCAAGAACAAACCACAAAAGGATTGTGCATGGCACAACACTTTCTTTGGAGAAAAGTTACCAAATTTAAAAATATACAAGCAAAAAGGACTCCTTTAGTTGTACCTTCCTATTCTTAGTAATCTCACAACAATAAAAAATTGAAAATTGTTTTTCTCCCTTTCAAAATTACTCATTCTCTTGACTCAGTATGAGTTAACACTCGCTCGACATTTTTCAGTGTAGGTTAACTCACGCTGCCACTTTTAAGATCGGTTGAACCAACTTAAAAAATGATTGAACTGATCAGTGCCAACGCGAGTTAACTCACGTTGAAAAAATGTCGAGCAAGAGTTAATTCATACTGAATTAAGAGAATGAGTAATTTTAAGAGGGAAAAAAGCAATTTCCAGAAAAATTAGTTGTACCTCATAGTTGTGATCCACCGCTAATTTATACACCTCTTTAACAATATACATGTCATTGTGATCATGTCTCCACGTCCGCCTATCGCGGACTAGGATTCTCTTCTATGTCTTTTTCACTGGACCGGATGCAGTGAGAATCTCCAATGTCCATTTATTTTATAATAATTTTGACCAACTTTGATAGAGTTAAACGAATGGCTGAGATTCCACTGGACTTTCCAATCACTACAAGGAATCTTTTCCCGCCTATCACTCACATTCGCTTGCACAAAAATTAATTCCAACTCCCATTGAAAAGAGTCCTTCTCCAAGACCAACTCCCACTATCAACTTCATTGTCATAAGGCAAATTGAATAGTCTATTGTGTCTCTCACCCAACATTTTTAGGATAGAAACGAATGATATATTAATGGTATCATTGAAAAATATAAATACGCTTTCTCACAATTTAAAGTTACAACTCACTCAAAAAAATTGTTTATAATTTACAAATTAATAAATAATTCAAATAGCATACAATATTATACAAGATAATATTGTTAAACTTCTTAAAAAAAAGATAATATTGTTAAAATTTGTAAATATTTATGAAATAAAAAACATATATAAAACTTTCACATGAGAGCTTCCTTCCCCATAACCTATGTTTTTTTTGTTGTTGCGGTGTATCATCGTATCTGTCTCGGCTTATCATTGTCCTATTATCTGGAAAAAAATTGTACATCCATTCACTAAATAGCTATATATTTAGTGATTTTAAAACAATGAGCCAATGTCAACTTGCCAAAACTCCAGTGAATTATGAACCAGACATCCAATATATTATCCCATACTTTAATGGACCATCCATTGCCAATTATAAATTTAATGATTTTAAAATGGTTATGGACTAGTATACTAGCTATATATTTATTTATTTTGAAGAGAGTTATTTATGTTGTATTATTTTCATTTTTTGTGGTCTATTTTTTTTATTTAATAACAAGTGTCATCTTTTTTTTATTCTACCTTGCATGATTTCTAATACACACCCTTATTCGCAAAGCATTCAACAGAGGACAAGATTTCACCAACTTGTACATAAGAGATGTATATAACACCTAGCAGTCTTAACAATAATAAATTGACCATCATCATTTCTAATACACACCCTTATTCGCATTTTATTATCATGAGATGAGATGATATGAGATGAGAAAGAAGCATTTAGGGTACATTTTAAGATCCCTGATGGTAGTTTCTCCCATTTTTAGTTTATGGCATCACGGTATCCTTGGAAGAGTCAAGAGAAACCATATTTTGGAAAATGCATATTGTTTGGAAAATTTGATTTTGGTTTAGGGTTTTACATTCTGTTTATTTTAAGTTTTATCTTTTAAAACAATCAATAATTTGAAAAACAAAATAACTAGATTTAATATGTATGTATGTTGTCATACCACCCAATTAGAATGAATCATCTCTATTTTTTTCCTCTCAGAATCTATCATGCTTTCACATCCTCACCCTTAAATCTTCCTTCTCTATTTTTTCTCCTCGGAAGATGATGAATCATATTCCATGCTTGTCGATTATTAAATATGTATATCTCTCTTATTTGAAAGGTAAACATTAATTTGTCATATTATTAAATTCTAATCTCTTTTGCTAGACTCGACTTTCATTGATATTTTTTCTTGATTTTCTTCATTGTAAATCTTCTTTGTCTCTCATTTTCAATAAAAGATGACGATTTCAACCGGTTATATTTGCAAAAACAAGTCCCAGATTCAATGGTTGTAATTTTCTAAAAAATTTAAAAATTATGATGCAATATTTTTAGCTTTAAAAATGGAATGATTAAAATCTGAATCACCAAAAGTATTGGATTGAAATTCAAAACTTAATTTCAAAAATGAAAGAAAAAGAAACTTACAGTCAAGAATCATATGGAATTCGTACAGCTGCATACCATGTCCATCAAATCACAATAATTTCCATGCCTTTCTTTTCCGTACAATATGCAGCATGTGTGTGTGATCCTAGTCCTACTACCACCTTACCAGAGTACCAGGTTCCATCCTTAAAAAAAAAGTGGCAACTCTACTTTGTTTTTCTTCTTTTCTTTACAAGAGCTTCTTTTTGTTCCTTTTAAGTTTTAATTAATATGAGATATACAACATTTTTCCTCCTTTTGTTTTTCCCCTTTTTTCAATATTGAAAGCAAGACCAAAGAGCGTGCACCGAGATACGAATTTTGTTCTTACCACATAATCGGTAGAAAGTTCATGTGGTTGTTTAACGATGATTAATCTTCATATTAAGATGGATTCTTCTCTTTCAATGAGATTTTGTCCACACGCAAAAATTAGATATCAAATATTTGATTATTTGTTCAAAGAGTTTAAGTTCCTTACCATTGATGGTGATTTTTGTTTGTTTTTAGTAATAGAAGAAAAGGACCAAGATTTTGTTAAAAGACTAAGATATAGTTTTAATTTTCCAAGCCAGGGGTCCAGATTGTCATCTTTTTCAATACAATGCATAAACGCCTTTGGCTAGATTCATATTCGTTCCTACCCATACTTTTAGTCAAAGTAGTCCCACTGTTTATAAACATGATATTAGCCGCAATATTGACAGTTAATTTATAAATAGCTAACTTTTTTGCTTCAAAACATAAATAGCAAACTTTTTGTAAACAAAACTTCATATCAATATTTTAAAAACTGCATCAAACTATCAAATAATTATATTTTATACAACGATAATATATCTTTTTTTTAAAGAGGCCAGTGATAATATATACTAATTATAATAAGAATTATAAAAGTTATTCTTAATGTGTGTTTGAGTTATAAAAATTTGATACAAAATCTAGCATAAACTTTATCAAAAGAATGGTTATTTTTCAAAAGAGTTATTCCTAAATATTCGGTTATCACTTTATTTTTGACACAACATTCTGTTGGTACTTGCATGGTAAAATAAAACCTAAATAAATGATAATGATTATGCTAAATTAGATATTTGATTTTAACTTATTTACTATACCTTTATTTTGGTCATGTAACTAATTGTTGATATGTTTAAGTCCCTTAACAATATTTTTGTCAGTCAAACTGGTCTTCATGTTAAATTTCAACATGAGATGATTAAATTTAGTGCAATATGGAAAAATCCATCATCATTCTTAGAATTTTGGGTTAAGTTTAACTCAACTTTATAAAAGTGGCTTGATAATTACTACTATTTTATAAACACATTGTCTTGTTATATTTTATCCAATGCAAAAGACTTTAACAAATCTCCCTCACGCTCCCTTTAAAAAAAACCATCACGCTCATGACTAAAATATTTAGAGTGTGACCCATGCATGTATATGAAGTTTGACCTGATAGCGGAAATCCAATGGATATTGAATAAGTCTTGATATCATCGACAACATATATAGCGTATATTGGTTTTATTAAACAAGTAATTATATTTGTACACCCTTAATATTCATAAACTCATTCAACACGTCATTTTTTCGCTATCTCTCTCTTTCTATATCATCAACTTTTGGAGTTTGGATGTCTAAAAATCATTTTCCTTATTAAAAATAATGACAAGAACTTGTGTTTACCAAAAAGCTACATCTTGCTTAAAGATAATTCTCTCTTGGTCATGATCACAAATATCAATCACTATGCAAGTACACATAAAATATATACATCATTTAGTAAAAAAGTGTGCATAATTGCTTTAAGTTTAGACTTGTGATCACACGTCTTAAGAAATTATATTTATATAACTATTTTGCGACAACTTTTAAAAGATCCCCCCCCCCCCACTTAGAAGATAAGGGAAAAATTCCATATATTTACCTATTGCATTAAAGATTAGCATATATTTTATATTTAATATGATCAATTCGATTGAACTCAAATGAATAATAAACTACACGAATGGTTACCAAGTGTTTGAAAAACCTTTAACAAAAGAGTTTATTATCCATTTGTTATGTAAGAGTTCAGTGTTGTTAATTGCCAATAGTTTATATTGCAAGAGTTTAGTGTTGTTAATTGCCAATAGTTAAGGTAGTTAATAGTTAATAGTTATTGCAAGAGTTTAGTGTTGAAAAACCTTTAACAAAAGAGATTATTATCTATTTGTTATGTAAGAGAGTTAACCATCCATTAATAATGGATTAAATGAGTCCTCGTCCAAGCAAATTTAAAGTCAACCATCCATCAAATTTAAGGGCGGGATTTTCATGAAAGAAATTTTGCTACATTATAGTTACCAAAGTTATCAAATCTCAGATTTAAAGCTAATTCGTAAATTTAGATGCAAAATGTTTGCCAAAATCACAGTAAGAGTAAAACTCAATGTGTACACCAACACTATTATCGTGTATATTGCAACACCTTGTCTTATGTATCTCAACGTGCACTTGCGTCATTTCTCCGCATATGTCCCCTACAAGGTTTCTAAAGAATGATGTATCCAATACAATAATGCCCTTGATGGTGTGCCACACATAGGAAAGGAGATATGGACACTTTTTTTTATTCTTTCCTTTTCACTATTACGAAGGGTCACATTGTCTGTGTTGTTACACTGATTTGTCCACATGAAATATGTGAAGTAAATGCCCCAACCTCCCTAGTCCCTACAAAAAGAGAGGAAGAACAATACCTTTTTTTGTGAACTGCATTTCATGATGATGGTGGGGCAAAAAGATTATATGTTTACTAGCATAGAAAGAGCTTTTCATAATACAGTAATAGTAATGCTGATGTACTAAGCTGGATTTTGTTGGTCTTTTGTATTGTATCATAGTGATATTTTAGAGTTTATTAGACCTAATAATAAACTATAGTGACATAGTGGTTCTTTTTTTGTCCATGCCCCAAATTAAATTAAATATAAATAGTATAAGCCGCAAAACCTACAACAATATTTTTTTTTTCTTCATGTGAGTGCCACAGCTCACTTTGTTTTTTCTAACCTCTGACAGAACAACAATTGGAAATTAAGTCAAACAATCAACAAGAGCTTGCTAAATAACAAGGCTAGGAATCAGAAAAGATAACTACAACTTCAAGCTATAATAATACCAAACACAACATCAGATTCTTTTCCACTACTACACTTGTTTAGTGGCATCACCATTTGTAATTTTGCCCATCATATTGGTCCACCACATGAGTAGGTGACTGTACAAGATTCTCCAATGACGACTGAGTACTGATGCAAAGGTCTTGTGAGGAAAGGAGGCAACATAACTAAAAATCTCACACACGCATCGACTGTCTATTTTTCTAGCCCAACGAGCGGCAACAGTTATCTCTTGTGGGGTACCACGATGTTTGTGTCTGTGGTCGTGCTTGTGGTGGTGACTCTGGTTTCCCTTGTCATCGTCAGGGGATGACGGAGAAGGTGGAGGTAGGATCGGAGGAGCTGGTAATCCTGGAGTGTAAGGTAAAATTCAACAAGCATCGCCTACTAGTGCTAGTTGGGTGCACAAAGTGGACGAAGGGCTGGTGGTGGCGGCTGAATAATCGGAGGGCAGATCTGGCTCTCCATTTTTGGCGCAAATGCAAGAAATGTGAGAACCAGAGTTACCGAGTTAAAAATATTGATTCTCTTCTTATTGTGGCTCTTTCTAGTTACTTTTTCTTATACTATACATCTCAATATGAAAGTACTTTAATGTTCACACTGGCTCCTTAGAAGTAGAATTGCTTAAATACTAGCAAAGTCATTAAATTGTTTACAGTAGGTTGTTTATGAAGTGAATTACTAATTACTACTAATATATAAAATGTAACTACCAAGACTTATACCAAAATAAAATAAAATAAAATAATGTAACTACAAGGAGAATGCGGTTAGGCGCTGCTTGCTTGCATTTCTCATTCATTTTGTGTGATGACTTTGTACTTGTAGGTAAGTACAAACTATTTTAGATGAGGTTTCAAGTCACCAACATTGTTCCTGAACAACTCTTTTAACAATGTTGAGAAGTGTGGCAAAGGATGTCTCAGATTAGTGTAAATGGATAACATGTAAATTTTACATGGGAGGAAATCAACTGGAGGACTTTTCAAGCAAAAGATCCATACATTAGAAGATATAGAGTGAGAGAGAGAGAGAGAAACACAAATATCCAATGAAAACAGACAAACTTAGGAACCTTCAAAAAACATGTCTTTATTTCTACTGCTCACATCCTCCCAAGTTCATGCCTTCACTCACCCTCAAAAGTAACCACATAAAACAAAGTTTTTATGATACAAAATTTTATGATGAATCTACATAGCTTTCACACTGTCTGTCAAAGTACAGAGTGCTTCAACTTTCCAATAACTTCAACAAAGATTGACCAGAGGACATGCAAAAAGATTTCTAACTTTATTCTACTGTAAAGTAAAATTAATAATACATAACAGCTCATTATAATAAAAATAAAATTGTAAAATTTAGAACCTTCAAACGGCAATAAGATGCCAGCTCAGATGGGAACAACAGTTTTCTTAAATTAACATTCATGGTGTCATGAAAAATTTAAGCTATTTACACCTTTGATCAACTTGTTTCCAGTGTTTCAAAAAGCAAATACTTCATTGCAGCTCTAAGATGATTTGGATGGAGAACATGGTCATCATCCAACAATGCAGAGCTCATTTGCAAATGTGTACGTGTTTCTTTCGCTTCGAATTATCAGAAGAAATCCAGCATTAGATTCCTCCAACAGAAATTCAGTGTTATCTTATTTGAACTTCAATGCATGATTGGTTTGATACCAAAAGGATTATCCGGATTTTGGAGCACCATGTCCTTAAATTCCTAAAGTCCAAAGCACAATGAGTTAGACAAAGACACATTTAAGCCCATTCACAGCCTACCTTGATATACCCTAATTTTGTAAGTTTTTCATGCATTTATTTCATAGGTAGATAAAGTACATATTAATACAGTCCAATTCATGCTACAGGCAATTTTATGATGGAAGGGTGGCCTTGTTACCAATCATCTTCCCAACAATTTCAAGTAATAATCTTAAAATGGAAATTATAATATTTCAAGGAATGTGGTGCAAGCAATACTTAGAATTCTGCAATTTCAAAAATCAGGTTGACCATTAATTCAATTCTGTAATTTCAGAAACAGGTTGACCATTAATACTCCTGCAAATAAAAGGAGGTATAATTTAAACATCCATCAATCCTCCTCTACCAAGAATACAATAGTAAGCACAGGAAATTGGTCTCAACAACATAAGTTTGGGCAAACAAACTTTGATCTCTAGATATAATATAGCTAAGCCTAAAAAAAATTTACTGAAGCATTTTTTAGTAACAGGGTACGAAGAAGTGGCCATTCAATTTTTCGTAAAATAATTCATAAAGATCAACAGTCATAATAATAAAAAGCAAGTAGAAATGTACTCACAAACCATGATCAAGCTTTTTTCTCCTAAGAAATTTCCAGATTGAAAGCTTTTCACATAGCTAATAGCCGATTTTATATTATTATTCAGCAACTCTTGTGGCTACAAGTTCCATATCTTGCTTAATTTTCTCTTGTTTCAACTTCAACTGATCTGCTCTTAGCCGCCAACCCTCCTTCAGCAGCTCAGCAAATCTATTTTTTATCTGAAGCAGTGGATCAATGTCAATCAACTTATCCCCTTCATATGCTTCTCTCAACATTGCAGTTTCAATCCCACCTTTCAACGACATATAGAATATACCCGAATGCCTGGTAAAAGCGCTTGAAAATGCATTCGAAAACCTATACTCATTGCAAAACTTTCCAAGAATCGGCACCGGAATCCTCTTATACAACGAAAGAGAAAGCAATTCATGGAACACCCCAACAGACCTCTTCTCCATCTCTCTAGAAGCTTGCTCCAAATGAGAAACATCCTCATAAGGCGAAACATAATCAAGCTCCATCCAATCCCTAATCCACTCCCTCATCTCCTTCTTCAACACAAACCCTGGAGGAAGCTTTACATTGAAACTAGGTCTAACCCTAATCCCAGTAGCCCTACTTTCCTCTTCAGCCCTTCTCTCAATAACAGATTTTGCAAACTCAGGGTTCCAATTAACCAATTCAAGAAAAGATTTTCCCTCCCCAGGTAAACCAGTTAACCTAAAATATTCCGGATACCTTGGAACCAAATCAACTAAAAAATCATTAGGGAAACCAAATTCCCTCTTCACATGAAGCAATTTATCAGCACTAACAACCTTATCCTTTGACATCATCAACAATTTACACAACTTTGAAACAATTAACGGCTCATTCTCCTTATAAATCCGTTTCTCTTCCTCCAGAAACTGAAGGAGATGATCGCTGACACGGAGAAATTTCACAGGTTCGGTTTTGGGTTTTATACGATCATAGTACATGTCAAATAAAAAAGGATTTTGATTCAAAAAGGTATCAATTTTAACCTTGAGCCGCATCCTTTGGCGGCGTTTCTCAAGATAACGTAGAGGGATGACTTGACCTGGTTCATTGAGAACTTCTTTGACGACACGGGCACATTGCTTGAAGCGTTTATCTTGTTCTATGGCTTGGTCTAGTGATTGGTCCTTGCGCCATACTACTTTGAGACTGGATATAAGTCTTGTGTGAACGTGAATGTTGAGATTGTTGTTGAGGTAGTAGCAGGAGGTAGTTTGAATTTTTGTCTTGGAAAACATGTCTTCAGCTTGAGCTAGAGCTAGAGCTAGAGGAAAGAATTATGTTAGCCATAGTTGATAAATAATCATATAACATTGTCATTTTTGACTAATACATAAACTTATGCATTAATAACACAACTTAGCCACTACATAAACATAAACACATTGCACATTAATTGTGTTGTGACATTTCAACAAATACCTTGTTTGCAAAATTCAAGCGTATACCAAAAGAGTAACTATATACCCATCAAAACCACATGATACAATGTGAAGAGGAACAGAGCAGATGCACATAAAAAAAAATGTATTCACCAAAAGCAAAAACACAAAATTTAAATTTAACCAGTTCAACAACTTACTGTTCCTCAGGGGATAGTCGCACACAGTGGAGAGTGGAGACGAGAGTCGCGGCGGAAATTAAAGGAGACCACGGCACGACGGGGCTCGCTGGCTCACGGCGGAATAGAGACGGCCACAGCTGAGGACGAGCGGAGGGGTTTATGTAATTGAAACATTATGATTTTAAAAGATTATTTTATAATAATAAAAAATGGTTTAAATATGTCGGTACATGCAATTTTAAGACCATTTCTGGTGAGAGGGTCCTAAACTTAAGACCCAACTCCGGTATCTATTAGGTATTTATTGAAAGAATTTCTTTTTGGTGTCTTATAAAAAACCTGCAAGTAGTGTATAAAGAAAGTTTTATTTTTTAACAAAACTCATTTAAAAAAGGTTTTAATATTTGTATATACTCTTCTTAAAAAATTAAACATATATTCATTGATACTTTGAAATTTGTGAGTCATCGTTAGAGTTGTTAAACAGACTATCGACTTGTTTAAGAGTGACTATCGACTTGTTTAAGAGTTTAAGACCAACTCCAACTTAATCAAACCATCCCCGAAAACGCTGTTAAAATATGAAATCTAAAAAAACTACCTCAACCAGACTCTATACGGGTTGCGTACTAAACGGCTGGTCCTGACATTTTTTTTTTGAAAAAAATTATAAAATAGTTCAACAAAAATTCTTATAAATAATATTTTTAATAGATTTAAATGTTATCTCTTTCTCTTTAAAAAAAAATATATTACCTCTTTCAAAAAAAAAATTAAACACTACCTAGCACCAAAAAATATTAGAAACATTTTTGTTCAAAAATCACAAATTAAAACGACCAAGAAAACAATGTAAGATAATAAACCGTATATGTTATGGTTTTTTTTAGGAACGTACATGTTATGCAGGGGTGGCTTTGAGCCCGGGTTGAGGGGGCAATAGCTCAGGCACCGTAATTTTAAGGGCATCAAATTTTTTTTACTACCTGTATATAGAAGGGTCTAAAAAAAAATCAAAATGTTAGTTACGACAAAGTTATAGGGTGACTACAAAGTCAAAACTAATACATGACGTGACTAAATGAAATATAAAATAAAATCTCTTAACTACATGTAACAAAAAAAATAATTACATCGATAATTTTAGCAATTGAACCGATAAGTCATGTCATGAGTGAAAAGCAAGTGAATAATCTTAATTGGGACACTAAAATTAAAATAATGATATGAAGTGTTATGAATAATAAAGAGTCGGATTTTTTTCTTTTGCATATTAACACTCAAAAGTCATGATATTTTACCTAGTTTATGAGTCTCTTTTCATTTATAATTCTCATTTTCTATCTCTAATCTCTCCATCTCAATTTGTAAATAAAAAACATCTCTTCATCTCAATTTTGTAACTATTAACACAAGAACAACTAATTGCCAAAGTAAGTGCCGTATACCATTGATCATAACTTCATAAGATAGGAGTAGGTGCCAATTGCAATTGCCAAACAATTTATTTATTATTTAATAGTCATATGAATTTTCACTTAGAGGAATCAACAAGTTTATTTATTTCTTTATAAGATGCTAATTTTATGATTTTCACTTTTGAGGAACAACAAGTTTGATTTAGTGCTCAAAGACTTTTGGAACAAATTGATCAGACATTAATTTGAAGTTAAAAATCAACATCTAGGTACTATTATTTCATCTCTTTGATTGATTGAAATGCTGCCTAAAAAATGGTCATCTAAAACGGAAAAGAAAGAAACAAATTGAAATTGATATTGAATCTCAAAAGGGTGTTCTCCATAAATTTTTTGCCAAAGATTATACAATTTCTATTTCGAATTATGCAAATCTAGATAATTTGAACCTTGAAACTGAGAGTTAATTAAACTTGTCGAGTGATTCATATTTGTGTTCTTCTTGCACAATGTCAAATAAAATGTTTAATACTCTTTCCGTTCATTTCTTTTAATCTTATCTTTTTTTGTGTTTTTTTTTTACAGGGGACACATCACTCTCTTGATTCATTCAAATCATCAAAATTTAAAGGACCGACCCTGATGTTATGATTAAAGATATTAATATGTAGTGTAACCAAAAAAAAATTATATGTCTGGAAAATTTATAAAACGGCCAAGAAAACAATTTAACATCGCAAACTTTCTTTTTTTCAAGTCCTATTTTTATTTTCCTTGAGAAAAAGACCTATTTTAATTTATTTTCTTGGTTTGTCAATTCCTATAATGACGTGAAATTTGGGCCATGCATTATATTATATTCCTAAAACACCCTCGATTGTTATAGATATTGACAATATTACCCAATAACTTAGCCAGGTCCCTCTTTCTCTCTCCATATCGTTACTATTATTTCCAGACTCATAGGGAAATTGCGTACCAATAATAATTTGGCGTGCAACAATTAACACTAGGTCAAGCCCACACACTCTCACTAATCTTTTCGCATTCTCATCCCTATTTCACATTATAAATAAATCATAATCATATTCTTCTTCCTGTTTCAATTTCAATCATTCTTAATTCAATTTAGGTACGATCTTAATTTCTTTCTTTCTTTTTTTGCATGTTGTAACTCATAGGGTTTTTTCAATTTATCGTAATCATATCCATCATCATGCATATTCGACGTTAGGGTTTAATCGATTTCTATTTTATTCGCAGATACGTGAAATCGTCTCATCATGGGTTTCAATTCTGTCTATAGATCTTTGCTCGATATTTTCCCCCAGGTATACCTATTCAATTCACTTTCGTTTTTTGTTTTTTGCTTTTCTCCCGAATTATTATATTAATATTATTATTATTATTATACCTTTTTCATGTATTGCTCTGTGATCATGTTTTATTTGTATTCTCGTTCTGAATTTCTTAACTTCAATTGGGTTTCCAAATTTAAATTTAATCAAATATAATTCAAGTTTATAAATTTAACTTTCTTGTTAAGGATTATTATGTACACACCGTTGTATGATTAAACATTTATCTTGCTACTTTCAAAAATTGTTGCTTATAGTCTTTATTGGTCCACCTGCCGCAATTTCAAATTGAAACGGTTTTGGAATTTGCAAGGATCAAAAATCATATTTTGATCTATATTCTGTTATAACTATTACTTTCTTATTGAGGGATGGTTATATCAATCATGGATTATTAGTTGCTATATATGACTCTTGAGTTTATCGGATTTTCAAGCAACCCTGATTGTAAATTGACTTCTGGGATAATAACGCTTTAGTTAATATTAGAGTTGTTAGATGTAAAGATTAAACGACTCATATTCGAAGTTTGTGTTTTGAAAATGTGAACTATTTAAGGATTTTGTTCTACTGACTCTAGTGATTGCATTATTTTCTGACTATAGCAAATTCAGGTTTGTAGTTGATGTATGAATACTAATTTGATGCTAATATTCAAACCACATTATTTTCTAATTTGAATACTAATCTTGAGAAATACATTCTATTGCTTCAATTCAAATATATTAGAGATATTACACTAGGAATGTGGCTGGCCTGTTATTGCTACCTGCTTCTTGCTGATGCCTGTTTCTTTCTGTTTGTACAGGTTGATTCTAGGTTGTTGAGGGCAGTGGCTATTGAACATTCAAAGGACGCTGACATGGCTGCGGAAGTTGTTCTTACTGAAATCATCCCAGCGATTTCCAAAAAATTATTTCCAGCATCACCTTCACGGGATACGAGCTCTCGTGTCATAGTGAACCTGGAAGGTAAGTTTACTTGTTATGTACATGCATTTCCATACCATTCTCTACCTAGCTTGCTTTGAAATGGTTTACTAATATATTTCTGATGACATATTGAACATTTAGATGAAAGTGAAAGTGAAGATGAAGGGGAGAGGTTGGCACGCCATCAACTTGTTAAAAATATGGATGTTGGTTCTTCTTCTTCTTCTTCTTCTTCTTCACGTTATGTACATCGAGAAGTCATCAAATCTGCCAGCTATTCTTCTGGACCAGATCTGAATGTTACAGTAACTTCTCCACAGGTTAAAAGCCCTGTAGCAGTAATAAACCTTGAAGGTTTGTTCACTTTCTCTATACATTCAATTCCATCTATACCTTGCTTGCTTTGAAATGGTGTATTGATATATTTCTAATGACACGTTGATTCTTCAGATGAAAGTGAGGATGAAGGGAAAAGGTTGGTGCAGTATCAACCTGTTGAAGATACTGATGTTGAGTCTTCTTCTTCATCATTGGCATCATCAGGTTCTAGACCTGTACAGATCATTAAAGCTGCAGATTCTTCTTGTGGACTGGATCTGAATGTAGCTCTTAATGAGTCTACACTGTCAAATGCCAGTGAGCTAAATGATGAAACCAGTCAATTGTTTGGGGTAAATAATGATGGTAACTTAACTAGAGATATCCCTAGTGAAATTGCCCAGGAGACATCAAATGGATTTTGGCATGAAGCTAGTGAATATTTTGATCAGGGACGACTTGTGGATGTCATTGTTGAAAATTTGGCATCTTCAGGTGTATATCAAGTGTTGGAGACGGAACAGATAAATGTTACAGAGGAGGATGCCTCCATGACTAACAATGGCAATGGAACTGCGAACAATCTGAATGAAGAGTGGGTAGATTTTGTTCCTACAGCTGAAGATTATGATGCCACTATCTGCGATACAAGTCACAGATTGGAAAAATCTGAAACTGCCTTGATCGAGTTAGAAGACTCTGAAGTTGAAACAGTGTCTCAAGTTCGGGGGGTTACACTAAATGCTAAAGATCTTCAGACAGAGTTTAATACTAATCATTCCACCGTTATTGGCGAAACTAGTCATGCTGTAGATGAGATTGATGAGAATACGACACTTGGCAAATATAATCCAGCATGCAGTATTGATATGCTTGAGGAGACCATTGATGAAGCAAAAACAAATAAGGTCTTGTCAGTCCTATTTTCTTATATTTGGATGCTATGGATACAATATTTACTAGCCTTACTGATATTTGATAGAACTTGTGAAATTGCCACTGTAACCATTGTTACTATATTGAATAATTGAATAGTAACTTGTCATCCTTTGGTACTATAAAATATTGTAACTACACTCAAGTCATTGAAATATGATATGATCTTAACCTCTGACATCTTATGCTTTATTATTCTACATTGATGCAGAAAACCTTGTTTTCATCAATGGAATCTCTTATCAACTTGATGAGAGAGGTGGAACATCAGGAGAAACTTGCAGAGCAGGCCAATATAGCAGCGACCACTGGAGGGTTTGATATTCTGGATAGGGTAGATGAGTATCAAGCCATGTTGGTGCACGCTAAAGAAGCAAATGACATGGTTGGGATTGAAATAAATAACTGAAATTATATATGTCAAAGCTTTTAAATATTTGATGATGGTTTTTTAGACGTGATGAACAAAAAGAATTTAACCTAAACTTTTTATTTGCAGCATGCTGGGGAAATTTATGGAGAAAAGGCAATTCTGGCGACTGAGCTGAAGGAACTTCAATCACGTCTGTCCAGCTTGTCTGGTGAAAGGGATGAGTCTCTTGCAATTCTTGATGAGGTGCTCAATTTGTTTTTGTTGAAATTATTTTCATCATATTTTTCTGTATATTTTTTTTCATTTCAAAATAAATACTCCAAGCATCTTTCCGACTCACTGAGATTATTCAGATTGGAATCATCGGAGGGCTTGTGATTTAAGTTCAGCAACGCTGTTTATTGAATGAAAATCCTATCTGACATTTAATATTCTCTTGCTTGCAGATGCGCCAAAGTCTTGAATCTCGATTAGCTGCAGCAGAAATGTTGAGGAAAGCGGCGGAGCTTGAAAAGCTTGAAAAGGAGGAATCAGCAAGGATGGCACTTCTGGAACAAGAAGTGATGATGGAGAAGGTAGTACAGGAATCACGGAGACTACAGCAGGAAGCTGAAGAGAATTCAAAGGTTGCCAGCGTTTCCTTTGCTTCCAAACCATTTCATTATATTTCTGTAAATATGGAAGAGTTTTTTTAATGTTTAAAGTAAGTTCATATTGGTCCTCTAATCTTTAGGGGTTGAGATCCTCTCCATTTAATGGACTCTCCCTTTTGGAGAGACACAATGAATATAATAATATTTTTAAAATAATTTAGTGGGTTAAGATCATGATACACGTTGGCTTTGATCCGGGATTGGGAATTACCAGGAAAAGATATGGGAGCAAAAGGAAGCTAGGGATGATAGCTCCCACTTTGCATGGGAGGTCTATTTTGCTCCATAAAGCTAAAATTCTCCTACAAGGCTAAAGTTATCCTATTTTGCTCCATAAAGCTAAATTCATTCCCTCCCTTTCCTCTCCTAACTCCCAATCAAATCCTATAGATTAGTTAACGATTGATGCATCATATTTACCCAGTTTAGAGTCAAGCTCAGCAGAGAAGCTTTTCCCCATTGTTTAATGATTTTTAATTTTAATGACCCTTCTCATCTCTACAGCTACGGGAGTTCCTGATGGATCGTGGGCAGGTTGTTGATATGTTGCAGTAAGTTGTTTCTCTGCTGTTTATTTATAGTTGTTTATATTTTTTCTTCCTGATATTGAACTATCAATACTTTGACTCTGCAACATTCTATTGGTTTCATTTCATATTATTGTGTGAATACTTGCGACCTTTTTAGTGTAATTTTGATTATGGTCTTGAAGTTACGCCTCTCATTGCTAATTTTCCCTATTTGTTCATTTTGTTGTACTGGAAGCCATTTGATTTACTGTTTCCCTAGAAATCAAGTTTCAATATATAACTTGAACGTGATTCTTATATTTTCTCTCAGACTTGCACATTGTATTGTCATGAATTAATAGTATCTTTTGCAGTAGATTTTTTTATAATTCCTAATTTATTATACCTACTTTTTGTTTAACTTTGCAGAGGAGAAATTTCTGTTATCTGTCAGGATATTAGACTTCTGAAAGAGAAATTTGATGCAAATCTTCCTTTGAGTAAATCATTCACAGCAAGTCAGACAAGTTGCATCTTAGCTTCTTCAGGTTCATCCCACAAAACTGTGGCATCTAATGTGGGTTCTGAGCATAGTGATTCTTCTGAAGTACTCAAGATCACCCAGGCAGCCCCAATTGTTTTCAATGGTGGGGAAGAGGAGAGGTCCGAAGCTGAACACAATGCTCTTATTGATGATGGGTGGGATATTTTTGACAAAGATGCAGAACTGGACTCTGGAGTTTTCTAACTTTTTGTTCTCTCCAAGAGAAGGAAAAATATTTCCTACTGCTGTTTATACCTCAAAATAAACTTCACAATTCCTTTGGATGTATTAACTGCTTTTATATTTCAGTATAAAACGGTATTAGATGCGATGTAATAGCGACATGAGCTCTAGAACAACTTAATAGCCGTTCGGTTTTGGTTGGCTGCTTATTATTTCCAAGTTTTGTACAAAAATTGCTTAATAGGGAGTCGTTTTTGGGATTTTGCTTATAATTTTTCTGTGTTGGTTTTTGCCTTTTTGTTATATATATATATCTTGATTTTCATTAAATTTCTGGAATGCTAAAGTTCCTCTACTTCCCCCTTAACCAAGAATTCCCCTCCGCCTTCTAGTCCATGCCTAAATTCTGAATTCCCCTCCATATAGTAAGGGAATTGAAACCATAATTGGTTTGAATTTATCTGTAAATAGCTGTAAAATGTAACAAGTTTCAAATACTTACTGACCAAGATATTAACATCATGTCATTATTTTGATATAGTAGTTCAATAGTAGTCGGAAAGTAGAGAGTAATGATAACAATATCTTATCTTATGCGTGCGTCAGGTTGTTCCACTGCCGGTTAATGCATTTGTTCATTCGTGTATTTTTTAAAGATGATGACATTCGCGTAGGAGTATTTGTTTTTGCTTCATACTTACTATATGTTTTGGAGATGTCATCATATTCCAAAACTAAGTAATTGGAAATCTCCCTTTTTTATAAGAAAAAAAAAAAGAGAAGTAATTGGGTCTATTTTTATTGTTAGCCTGAGGTGACATATAGGCCACTCAAAAAACTCCATTATGTGACCATCACCAACTGTTCTAATATCGTTGTGTCACCTATTCTAAATGTTGAGTTCACCTATCCCTCCATATCCCCAGAAAAAGGGATAGGATAATCAGTTTTAAACCAGTTTGACACCTTTTCTTATGATCTCTGCTTGCTATTCGCCTGCTAAAAAGCTCAGTACTCAGTAACAACAACTAACTTCAGCACAGCAAAATTGGATACAATAAACAATAGTGCTAATTGAAAGGTAAATGCATATTAGTTATTTGCATTAACTTTTACTGCATGAGGAAATGGATAGCAGTTAATCAAGCCTCTTGATCAAGTGATTTTTAGGCAGACCATAAGACCCTATACGATCGTCTTGGAGCTAGTTTGTAGGTTTGATCTCAGACGATGTCAAAAACACGATATTCAACTTTCCGAGACTCTCTTCGTACAAGGCCAAATAGAAATGCTAAGAGAAGTTGAATTAGTTCATAACAGACTTTATCCTACTCGGATATTTTATTTTTCCGAGTAGGATAAAATAGGACGTTCGTGGTAGGGAGCCACATACCATGATAGTAATTAGTCATTGGGTGAAAATTAGAAATATACTAAATCTTGGATAAAAGAAAGTGTGCTAGTATATTGACTAGACACTACACCCCATTCTGGTGGCTGCTCATAATAATAATGAGTGGATGATTTAGGCATTAATTTATCATTTCAGGTAGTAACTTATACTAATATAAGGATCAAAGAGGCATGGCCAACTATCTGATCAAGTCAATAATTTTCGCAGGGATATTGCAGGATTGTAATATTTTACTCCAAAGTCTAAATTCAACCAACAAAACTGAAAATAAGCCAGAGTTCTTGAAGAAATTCAACTTAAATTTCTATTATCATTATATCTCTATACATGGTAGAGTACTAGATTGTAATTTACAGTTTAAGCAGAAAGTCCTGCTTCATCTAGCTCCTTAATTATCTCCTTTACTTACCCTACTACCCAATAACAAAAACTACATCACTTTTGAGTGTTAATAATTTCACACCCTAAAGCTCCCATGGCTAAGTATACAATTACAAACAATACAAGTCTCAAATATTCATCTCCTCTTTCAAATATAATGTTAGTTGGAACCTCAAATTCTCGTTGAAGCTCTTCAATACTTACTACTTTTAATCGTTCCAGCATAATAGTAAAACAGTGCATCTCCATATTATGTAAAGCCTTGCCCTCTGCTGCCTAACTTGCTTTGAACTGTACCGTCCTAATGATCGAACCTTTGAAGAACCCTTCATTGAAAATACACTAGCTGTAGCAGCCATTGATTCTCTTTATACTTTAAACTTTGTTATGTGAACAAGTTAATCAAGAATATAGGAAATGAAGGTGTATTTATTTGTTGTTTGAATACTCTACAAGTGACTAATTAACCACATATATATATAGTTGAAGAGGTGATGTGTGTGGAGATATGAAGGAAGAAAATTTGTGGTGGAGATATGACATGGAATGGGGTCCCATATGGTTGTAGAAATTAAACAAGACATGTATGACCCACTATCCACCTATGCCAAACTAAATTGAGATGGACTACACATCCACAACTAGACTCATCTCATCTATATGTTCCCTATTTGTTTTTTTTATCCATTCTTAGATATAGGAAGGACTATTAAACAAATTATGAAAAATTTAAAAAATTGACAAATGATATTATTTTACAAATTTAATTTATAGAAGAAAAAACTACTTTATGTTTTCATCGTAGCATTTATTTGATGTTGCAGAAAAAATATAACGTAATTTGAGGTATGTTGGTAAAAAAAATATTGAAAATTTTAGTACAATGTAAAATAGGGTTTTATTATATTTAAAGAAGGTGGTGTATTTGTTGATGTATAGCCTTTTGATCTTGTGGGATGGATGACTCTGCATCTACTTAGCAACAATGCATGCGTTCTAGTTTGTTTTTATTTTATTTAGCTTGTTAAATCATAACATAATAGCATCAAAGGGGATGGACCATCCATAGTCTGTACTCTAGTGTATAAATATAAAATCAAATCAAATGAAATGAACAACCAAACGTGTTGATTTTTTTTGTATTTGTATGTTGGTTGCTAATAAAGACATATTTCTAAAGACAGTTATACCTGACATATTTCTTAGGCCTATTTAATTACAGATAGATCCAATAAAATATTAAACAAGACGGTGGATAAGGTATTTTTATTTTTGATGTCACTATGATTAAATAAATATCAAGTAAATTTTTCACACAAGAGGCATGTATCATATCATATGGCAAATTAAACCAATAGTGTAACCAAGGTCCTCTAATGGAGCTGCCACCTGTAACGCGTTGCACAAAACGACAGGGATTCTGGAATTTCTAGTAATGAGCCTATATAATATCGAGATTATACTACTTAAAAAAATATTTTTATTATCTCTAATTAATTTTTTAAGGGATTATTATCATTACTTATTTTATGTATTAGGTAGACCACTAACAATTATTAACTACTTTAACTATGAAGCAAATACACAAAAACATTAACCATTCCCCCTAAAAAAGAATACCATGCACAATAAAATATGACCAATTGACACTGTAATAATTTAAAAAAAATAAAATTAATTGAATGAAATCATATATGTTGGCGTAGAACCATGTGTCGGTCACAAGACACATCTTATTTCGAGTGTCGATTTTATAAAAAATTGTTAAAGATGTGGTTTATATCTCATTAAGACGTAAATTTTAAATATTATTGTTCAACGTTCAATCTCTAAACACCGATGGAGTCTTGAGACATATTTGTATCCCGGCGAGTCTCCATACAAACTCACATAAAAGAATGGCAATGGGCACACCTCATAAGTACATGTTTGTTCTTTTAATTATTTTAAAATTAAAAATATAAATGAGCCCTCCAAAAACTAACTCCAAACACACCCTTCAAGTTCAAGTGACGATTGACATATGATTCCAATGACAAACCTTATATCATTCCATTTGAGCAAAGCTGAGTCAGGTACACGATATGCATATACAATATGGACAAAATAGTGTTTTGTTCTCATGCGTAAAATTCAACAAAACATCCATTGACCTTAATCCAATACCATATTTAAGTATTTTAATTAACATCTTTCTTTATTAGTAATGGACACCCTCGTCACTCAGTTTTTTAAATAACCTCGGTCAAAGCACTAGCTTATACTCCTTTGATCCTAAAATATAAACAAAAATTGATCAACAAAAATGAATGTATTTGGTTTAAATTTATATTAAATACATTAATTTATGTTGATCTATTTTTGTTTATATTTTGTGACGGATGAAACATATATATACGACTTGTAATTTACAACCACCTAAAAATACAAAGAGTAAATCAACAACCTACATCCACATGTATTTTAATTTTACTAAAACACCATTTTATTTTAAATAGAAAGACAATTTTGTAACTAGCTTAAAGACATAATTGTTTTTCTTAGTTTTCCGGTGGAATTTCCGTGAAAGTTCGATTAGTTCCGATTAATTTCAATGCATGTTGGGAAGAAAACGAGGAACATTTAATTCCAATGCATTTGCAAGCGTAAAACTTCACAGCTTTTTTTAAGGGAAAAACTTCACAGCATTATACAAAATAAAATGTGGTGTAGTTTATAATTAATGTCCAAAACAAAAACTTTCATTTATTCTTCTAAAAATAACTTCATTTTATAATTATTAATTGAATCATTCTAATTTGTGCCCTCAAGGCACAAGTTAAAGAAGTAAAAAAGAAAATAAAAAATAAATATCGTATTGAAAATATAAATGATTAAACTTTTACAATATTGAATACACAAGTTCCAATAAAAACATTTCTATCTTTAGGATTTTAACTTGTGCCTTAAGAACACAAGTTAGCATTTCCCTTATTTAATTAACATAAAGTTCGTAAAAAAGAAAGGGGAGTGTTTTTTTTTATTTGACTAGCGTTTTGAATTCCTCTAAAAAAAAAAGTAATGTTTTGAACAAAAGGATAGTACAAGTGAAAATTGATTTTTCATTAAAAAAACATTGTTGTGTTTATATAGCTATTTTTTTTTCTTCATGTTTAAAATTTTTAGTTGAAACATGAAAGTGAGCGTAGGTTACTAACTTAATCCTTAATAATATTTTTAAGTGGATGTAAATTAAAAGTCATATATATATATATATATATATATATATATATATATATATACACACATATATACACATTCTTTCTAGTGAAAATTGAAATTGGATCCTAATGTAGTATAACATCTGTGCAGACTCTTAGATTTAAATAGATAAACATTGTGAGAGAAATTTTCAAGAGACCCCCCATGCAAGCTCTAACAAATACAACACGTGTAGTGGAAATAACACACCATTTATTCCTAAGAAGGTAAACTTGATATTTCACGTGAACTTGTGTGGTGTGAGAAACTCTCATGCTCATGCAATGAACCACACACTGACGTTGAATAAAAAACTAGATATAGAACATGCTCATGCATATTATTAAATGTACCTTGAATGGAACTACACCCATGGTCACGTGTCCTCTGTGGTCTCAAAACATAACTGAGTCGTTATCATTGTCGACCTCACATGCCGGCCGGTTATCATTGCCGGAAAGCCATAACACACGCCAAATTCCTTCATATTCACTTAATGGTGAAATTTAGCTACCTAAAGAGTTATGATATCTCACTCTCATATTTCTAAAGATAAGTCCCACATTGTTTGGCTTGTTAATGTGAAAGTAGACACTATGATCATAATTGGACCAACCGCAAACCTATAAAAGATTTGGTTTATGGTGCTGAAAATCATCTAGGGTTAGGTTTTCAGAACAATCATCTTAACTTTAAAGATTACATATTTGTGATAAAGAAAATATACATTTATACACCAACAAAAAGTTCTCAAATTGACAATTTGATTTGAAGTCACAGCCTTGTGCAATATGAGTTGCATCTTTAGTACGTAATTGAATCAATCTTGGTTGTTTAAATAAAATTTAGGCAAAATACCATTTAATTGTACTATATTACAAGTAGTATTTTAAGTGGTTTTCCCATCCTACTCATGTCTTTTAAATCTTTTTTTTGAGAGAATGTCTTTTAAATCTTATTATGTGTCCAATGTTACTTTTTTTATTATACATTTTGTTACAAAATTGTACATGGTTGGTTATGTTATTACACGTAAGTTATTTAGCCTAAAATTTAATTAAAAGGTTTTTCATCCTAAATATTGAATACTAATATAAAAGTCTTTTTTTTATAAAAAATGAAGAAATATTGTGGTAAAATAATGATAAATAATATTGATGAGCAAAATAATTAGTTAATGATAAAAAAAAATATAAGGATGCTTTCATTGTTATGAATTAATTTTCATTTATTGCCAATATATCTGAACTCTTCAAAAAAAAATTAATTTTGAAGAAATTGGGTAGCCGAAGCTTTCATGTCCTTGTCCCATGCATAAAACAGATGTATGGAACAAATTGAAGAGATAAGATATCAGTGGTTCAAATACGTAATTGTATACCCCATATGCCGGATGAAGATTTAATGTTGGTCTAAAGTTGGAAAATTGTTCAATGTCCCCACACACACACAAAGAAATAAAACCAAAGTTTGTCTTCACAAAGAATTAAAGATTATATTATGGTGGTGAAGGTGTATTGTCAAGAGAGAAAGAAGAAAAAAAAGACTATTGGTCCCTAGACTCAAAAACAAAATAATTGAATTCACCAACCCACATATCCGGTATCCATCCCTTCATATAGCTTATGGGCTGTTGATTTCAAGATAAAGTTTTGTTAGCGGTCATGACTTGCTAACAATCTCTTAAAAAATTAAATTAGAATAATGGAGAAGGAATTTTAATATTATCTCAAATAATGCTAAGAAAAGACATGATATTGGTTTTAATTACAACCACCTGTAATGGTAAATTATAGATCGATTACGTGAGAAATGTTGACAATGAAATCGAACCTAGTCCTTGTTAAGGTGAAATTCAATCCACAGAGGTCAAAATAAACCATTTGTTCTGAATTTGGTGGTTAGAGTTTTCTTTATCCCGTTTTTTACAATGTAAATGGATAGAGAAGACTCTAACCATCAAATTAAGTGCAAATTGTTTATTAATTCAACCTAAAAGGACAAACTAAAAAAAGAATTTGTTCAACTTATCATCAAGAAGAAATCTAAGATGGTTTTTAGAAAAGGTTTCGGAAGGCAACTTAACCAACCGCATCGTCCACATAAAAATGGTCGCATAATCTATTTCTAATGAAATTGGAGGCCTAACTCATCCTTAAAAACCGGTTCATAAGGTGAAGATTGACTCCTCTATATAAACTCTTATCAAGAGTCTTATCTATCCGATGTGGGACATAGGTTTTTCCCAATACACGCCCATCACTCTTTGGGCTTTGGTGCGTGAATCGGCCGTCACGCCAAGCAGCACTCTTTGGGCTTGGTGCATGAATCGGTAGGTGACCCTTGAATTCGGCAGGCTCTGATACCATAATGAAATTGGAGGCGTTTGTAGTCCAACGGTTAGGATAATTGCCTTCCAAGCAATATACCCGGGTTCGACTCCCGGCAA
>Ga0315914_1000140_pt1 | contig 68113 bp, 22 predicted proteins | sample MpolenodulesMG_FD_203920 | JGI IMG/M metagenome (GOLD analysis project Ga0315914, IMG submission 203920) | Medicago polymorpha root nodule microbial communities from Los Angeles, California, United States - elongated nodules | ecosystem: Host-associated > Plants > Roots > Nodule | place: USA...
TGGGAGACCTCTTTAGGTCTCCTACCGTAGGAGACTTGACTCTTTTTTTTTTTTTTTGCTTGCAAAATGGATATTAACCATTGGATGTAGTTGAAAATTTTTAAATGGTTGAGATTTGTAGGTTATATGACCCATTAGGATTGTATTTTTTAAACATATATTCATTTTAAATAAGTGTTTTTGGCATTGTTGGAAAAATTCTCAGCAAGTTCATACAATTATTCTCTACTAGAAAATTACAGCAAGCTTTTCGTTTCTTTTGCATGTTTCCAACAAGCCCATATACATTGAACAATTCTTGGTCTTCACCAACTCAACTATCTTGAAAATTATCACAAAATAAAAACTGGTAAAGGAAATTTTATATATTTGTTCATCAAATTTATGGTTGGGCATGCTTGTTAATGTCCATTGTTAATTTTAAAAACCGGGTTATGTTTTTTTATTATAATTAAATTTTAGTGATAGTGAAATTTAATTAAAAGTGCAATTAAAAATCGTCGAAGCACATTTGCAATGTTATATGCATTGAGAATTTTAGAAAAAAATTAACAATAAAGTTGACGTTAATGATAAAAACATTGAAATAATTTTTATTAAATATTATACAGTGGTAGAATTAAAATATGTTAAAATATTAAATATAGTAAAGATCCCGTGTTTTTTATATATCATCTACAAATATTTTTATTTTTATATACATTTATAAATAATAAATATGTATCATGTGCATATTTTTTATATTAATTGTAGTTAATATATTATAATCACTCTTATTGTAGTTACTGTATTTTTGAGATCTCGAGGAGGAGCACACTCTCAGGTCCTAAGTCAATACCACCAGGCCAACCTAAGTGGGTTTCTTAGTGAATATATTGCTCTCGTGACTTGTTAAGTATCGACGATAAATGTTTCTCCCATACTATTTTTATATTACCGGTAAGTGAAATTTATTTATTAATACTTTTTATTAGAATTTATTTTTATTAATAATATTTTATACTAAATATTGAAACAATTGTCATTTTTCATTTCACTACAAGAAAATTGTGTTTTAGATTCAGCAGCAAAATGGATGCTAACAGCCAAATTTTGGATGCTAATTTTAGCATCAGTATAGACTCCAAAAAATTGATGACAATAAAAGCTTGGATGCTAAACACTAGCTTCCTGTGGATGCTAAATTAGCATCTACAAAAGTGGACGCTAAAATTGAAGCTAAAGACATATTAAAGTGTATAAAATGCAGACGCTATGTTAGCATTCACTGGTTTTGGATGTTAACTCAATGACATCGGTTACATTTTTAACTTACTTAAAACGTTTCATTTTAATAAAAAAAAAAAAGTTTTCGCCCACTACATATATATTAGTGATCGGATAAACGATAAACATTTTATTAAACCATCACTTAAAATTCTAAATCAATTGAGGTAACACCACCCCAACCAATCATTAAATAGTTGTTACTTATCACTCAGAAGAAATCTATCTATTGGAGCGACAACAATCAGGATAAACAATTATTCATTTGTTGCATGAAACTAACATTCGCTAAATTGAATTTACACAACTCCAACAAACCCTAGAAGAATGACCTAGTCCATATTGAAGAATTGGAATTATCACGATATGGCCTTCAGATTGGAAAGCATAAACTTACCAGCAAACTCAATCTAGGCCAAAGCATGCTTCTCCAGCGAAGAGTTAAAAGCATAAGTTTGATTCATGATAGCAGCCTAATAAAAAACAAAAACAATCACTTTCATATCTAGACATAGAAGCTAGGTGCAAGTCTTTAAACAAATATAACTACAATCTAAATAAACAAATGTATATTTGGAATTAAACAAAAACACAATGACCTCTGCAACCTGAAAATCCTTGTTCAGAAACCATTATGGACCATTCTTTGATAGTAATATGAAAAATGTAAAAGCATGAATCGTTCAACAGCAAAAAAAGAGCTTAAATGTAACAACTAGAAGATGCAAATATAGTTAATTCAAATATGGCCTCAAAGTTAACATCCATTATGATTAATTCTCTCACATAATTCCACTACCATCCATACTTAACAGTGATGCATAATCATGTGTATACATCAAGCCAAAAGAAAATGGTAAGAGCGAGACTGAATTCAAGCCAATAAACATAAACCTACCTTTATCAGAGAGCAAAACTGAACACTTTTTGATCTATAGAATAAGCATTGTTCGTCCGAATGGGTGTTGATTTTCTGGAACAAGTATGCCACTGGTCTCTGCCAACCTAAATTCATAAAATAAGTGAACAATTAATTCAATAACATCATACTTTCTTCTACCTCATCAATGTTATCGAAATTCACAAGTGTTATAGGCAGGGATTCAACAAGCTTTATATACTGTATCGTTAATCTATTCTCATCATAGCCACTCCTAAGTTACACATTCCTTTATAACAATAGAATATCATATATCATATATTACCTGAGTATCTTCGGTCAATGAATCTACTTTATCCAGAACAATTATCTTACATGGCAGACAAGGATAACCACTGAAATAACAGGAACTTAAAACAAATAGACAGTTGCGAAAAATCTTATAAGCAGAGAAGGCAAAAAAGAACTTCAATCTTAAAAGAAAATTGTATTTCACATTCTTCTTGCGCTGATTGTTACCGACAGCCACAACTATGAAATCTTTTATCCTTGTCCGAACACATTAATACCAACGTCATTACTAGCATTTGAATCCAGAACCTTAGATTGATAGAGCTCAGGCCTATAATATATGGTTGTTACAGATTATAAACAATTGGAAGGGATTAAATGTATTGACTACAAATTAACAAATCCACAGATCAATTTGAAAAGAGTGAAAATACTAATTTGCTTAACACAAAAAATAGATCCAAAACCTGTTATCTTAATATATATAAATGTTAAACAGTTCTGAAAAGTTTGCCCTAATCCTGATCCCGCCTTTTTTGGTGGTTCTGAGTAATTTTTATGAAAAAAAGAGTTTGCAAGGAATCAAACCAGGTACCATTTGCTTACAGTTTACAACTATAACCATTAGGCCACTTCTATTTTTGTTGAAATATTGTTGCTTCCAAAAATGAAATACATGACTAAAACATTTTTTTTAAAGCCCCAACCGCCCTAACGGTTTCCTCTCTCATAACAGTTATTTTTTATTATTAGCGGTACCTTTATTGATAGTAATTCTTTTTTTTTTGTGTACGCTAACTACGTGTTACGATATTAAAGTTGCATCTTTAAAATTGTAGATAATTTGACTGATCCATATGATAATTTTTTCATTAGAAACCTCACTTTTGTCGGCCTCTTTATTTCTCCTATATTATATTACATGAAGTTTTTGTTCTGACTTTTTGTTTGCAAAAATCACTATAGTAGACTATGACATTACTTTGTTTTGGCAAAGTAATGACTTTGACTCCATATTCATTTTTGTTGATTTCCATATTAATTTTTGTTGATGCAAACTAAATGTTGTTAATTTGCTTCTTTGAGATTGTGCATGTCGATCATTCTTAATTGTCACTTAGTTTGGTTGTTTCTGAGTTTAAATGTAACTATAGGATTAATAATATAGCCAATTTGATATTTTATATATGAAACTCTACAAAAACCCGTGCATCGCACGGATTAGAGTCTAGTTATTACTAAAACTTTGCGTTGTGCTCCTCCTCTTAAAAAATGTTACGTTTTTTATACTTATTTTCTTTCCCCTCTAAATAAATCTGATCTGTTTTTTTGGAAGGTTGCTCTTAATATCTTTTTATTTGAATATGTTTTTAGATTTTTATAGATCATGGTTTAAAAAAAATTATAACAAACAAATATAATTCTCTTTAAAATGGTTTTCTTTTAAGTTATAACAAACAATCTCATTCCTTAAAATAAAAAAAAAAAAAGACATCAAATGGACCATTTGTTAGAGTTAAAATAAAAATGATTTTGACATTCAATAATTTAAATTTTTTTTTGGAGATTTTATAAAAAGACATAATTTGTAGATTACCAATGTAATTATTTTTAATATAATTACCGTAATATTAGACGACTCTTGCGATTAGTTCCGAAGAAAAAGCCAAGAAAAATTGGATAGATAATAAATATGAATTACTTAAATTGACAATTGCATTCAACATATCAATATATTATAATGCTTATTACCCACTACAACAGGTTAGCCATAGTACATTAACCTACATGTACAGGTTCTGTGGCGAAGCCAGAAAATTTATGGAGCCCGGGAAAAAAATTTGTCGCAAATAATATATAAACAGTCATAAATTGAAATATAAGAGGTTTCTCATTTTGTCAACAAAAGTACAATTTAAAATAGGGTTATTAATTGAAATTGACCATGTAATATACGTGAAGTCTGACATTTGACCATGTAATTAAATAACATGTATTTTGACCATATAATTCAAGATTTTTATTATTTATAACCCTATAATATACGTGAAGTCCAAAAAAGCAACCAAGAGATTGAATTTTTTCATGATTTCTTAGAGGCGAGTTAAGAACGTTAAAATATGGTTTTACACAAAAAAATTATAAATTTTCGACAAACGACAAATTAATTATGTATTTTTAAAGTGTCAAAAACTCAAAAAATAAAACAAAGGAAATCTCGACCTATAAATCAAATTTTGAGCTTATTATTTGCAGAGACATCTATAAAAATACATAAAGGATCTGTAAAGTTTCATAGAATTTCAAAGTCGCTTAAATTTATTTTGATTTTTCAACCAAAACATGAAAAATTGAAATTTTGTTCCTCGTAAGCGTATACTCACAAGTCAAATTTAGTTCCCTAATTTTGTAGGCATGACTAGAACATGATAAGAACCTTCACAATAAAATTTTGTAGTTTTTAAACGGGATACAAATTAATTATAAATTGTTTAAGAAATTCATAATTATGAGGGAATAAAAATTCATAATTAATTTATCCCTGGTCGAAGAAATTTAATTTTTTGTGTAAAGCTATATTTTAACCTGCTAAACATGTATGCAAAAAATAGTGAAAAAATTCAACCTGTAGGTCACATTTTTAGACTACACGTATATTATAGGGTGGTCAAAAATAAGAAGAAATTCAAGTTTTTTTTTTGAATAAAGAAGAAAAAATTCAAGTTACAATGCTAGAATATATCTTTTGTATTTTACATGGTCATTTTTCAGACAAAATGTATATTACAGGGTCAATTTGAACAATTAACCCGTTAAAACAAGAGAGATGAACCCTTCAATAGTGTGCTAAATAAAATTAGGAGGTAAGTGTCTTTTTCAGGACCTATTTGCGTGTGAGAATTTTCAAATTTTGTCCAAATTCTTCTTTTTGTAAGTGTGTTAATGGGCTTTTGGGTTGAATCTAATGTGCAAAAATTATCGATCGAGTCCAGGTGACCGCCTGGGATCACAGACGATGAAACCGCTCTGTACAGGTTATAATAGCAACATAAAAAAAAAATTATAACAAGTCTCTCATACCATTCGAGACCTATTAGCGCCGCCCAAGGTAACTGGCGCCTCAAACTGATATGTACGTGTAGAGGTTTGACGTATAGTATAAAACTTAATACAGTAGACTCAAATCTGCCTTGGAGATGGACTATGGGTTTAGGGATGAATTTGATAATGAATATTTGGTTTGTGGGTGAGTTTCTGGGTTTAGGAAAGATAAAGCTATTTCAATTATCAAACCCAGAACATTTTTTTTGAAAAATATCAAACCCAGAAAATTGAAACTCACTAGATTAGACTTTATAAATCACAGTTGTGAGATTAGTTTGCCTAATTTTCAACTTTGCCTCTTTCCATTTTATTTTTCGAGATTCAAATCAGATGCAAATTAGTGTTGATTATTAATAACTAGTTTGAAACCCGTGCAAGGAAATTTTATGCTAACTTTTTGTTTATGTAATTTAATTTACATTGATAATATTTAAAATACATGTCAAAATGCTTGTATATCTATATATAATGGGTATACACATATCTTTTAGGTTTTTTTTTTATTCAATTGTTTCCTTTAATTTAAATTATTTCATCATTTTGGATTTTAGAGACAAAGGTAATCATTCTAGCGACAAAAGGTGAACACACGACTTTGAGAATAAGTTAACTCTTTATCAAATGCGCCAACCTTCATTGACTGTTTTTATAATATTATTTAAACTACTTTATTATTTCAATGACATCTTTTGATCTCACTTGCCAAAAATTATTATTTTTATATTTGAGTGCAATAGAAAATTTCTAGTTTAATTAATATAAAATGAAGTGGGCTCTATTTAAACATGAGTTTTTTTAATAAAAAAAATCTATCTAAACATGGTTATTCACAGTTAGAAAGAAAAAGTCTTTAATCCAAAAACTAATATGATATACATGCAAAGGAATCTAAAAAAAAAAAAAACACCTAACCTAAATCATTTTAAACGAAAACACAACATATGTTAGAAGAAACGAAAATCTTATGTTTCATTGCGAAACTAACTTAAGAACGAATAAAAAATTTAAATTCATCTTGGAAGATACCAGTCCGTGAAGGAAAATGATATATATTTCATGGTAAATCATCTTTGTCAACTCTCGTATATTTAGTATGATACAATTTGTCTATTTTGAAATTGTGCTTAATAGTCCATTGACTTCAAAGCTAAGTTTATAATTTATCTTTTGAGTTACATGTTTCGTGGAGAAATCTCTTGGTTTAGCTTTGTGATCCTTGTGTACGACTTTTTCCTTGCTATTCCTAGCACATCTTAAAAAAGAACTAATTTTTTTATTTTTGACGTTTTTTATTAAATGCTTGTTGTTCTTAGCATTATCACACTATTTTTTTTATTAAATGCAAAACTATTTCATGTATTGTATTAACTGTTTTCAACAAATAAATAAACATTGCTTAAAAGAACAAACATAACTCTATCTCATGTTTTCCTTCAAAAAAAACAAAATAATCTCTATCTCATATTTCATTCTCCTTCAACTAATAACCGGAAAAAAAATACTCCTTTGTTTCAAGATACATGTCGTAGTTTTAAAATGTGCATTATTTATCTAACTTACTTTGACAATTATTTTTAACTAATATATCAATACAAATGTTAACATTCAAGATGTTGCTCAATTTGTCTCAATGAATATTTATAAAAAAAATCATAATTTTCTATTATAGATAATTAAAAATATTAATAGTCAAAGTTACGTATTGACATGTGTAAAGTGGTTGACGGCGATGTGTATTAAAAAACGAAGGAAGTACAATGTTAAAGCTCTATCGGAAAACAAATATGAAAAAAAAAGTCAATAGTGCTAGTTGGATGAAAATCAAATCAATGGACATAGAAAAGTGTGCAACTAAATTCAATGTAATATTTGTTATTTATCAAAACTTTTTAATGGAACATTATACATCCTCCGGTCACTATTATAAGGAAAATTTCATTTTATCGGTGTATTCAATAAATGATGTATGTGCTCTACTTCATTTGTTCTAAATTATATGTCATAGCAATTTTACATATATTAAAAAATGCAATTAATGTTGTATAGAAAGAATAATTATGAGTTATTTTATAAAAATATCATTCATTCTTGGTATGAAAAACATAAATTAAAAGAGTTGAAAAAAAATAAACTAATAAATGGTAAAGGAAATGATGGAAAATAAGCATTTTTTTTAAGGAAAATTGATGATGGAAAATAAGCATTAATGATCACTAATATTGTAAAATGACATATAATTTAAAACAAACAAATTTTGATAGGATGACATATAATTTGAAATAGAGGGAGTACATTAGGAACTACTCATCATTTTGGATTGTTTCTCAAAAAAAAACATTTATGGATCGACTGTAATGTTATTAGGGAGTGTTATTTTGAATTTTAAAATTTCACCATTTATGCAAGTTTTATTGATCATTTACTTAATTTTAGGGTGAAGATTGGGTAACTTTTGTCTATAAAACCCAATTGATTCATAATTAATGTATAAATATTGATAGACTTTTGTCTCGATTAATGCATTCAATATTATTTTTAGTATAGAACAAATTGAGATTCATTTTTTTTATTGAGAAAAATAAAATAAAAAACAATTTTTAGTATTAGAAAAAATATCGGATCAACTTAATTCAAACTTGAACCATCACCAAAAAAGAAGTTAAAACAATTAGGTCTATCAAAAAAAGATAATTTCAGATCCTAAATAATTTTTTCTTAGATAAATCATATGCTTTTGTTCTTTTTAGTGTCATGAAAATCAAACAAAATCATTTAATAGTGTGTATGTGGTTTTTATTTAACAATTCGAAATAATCATAGCAGAGTTGTAGGTTGAACGTTGTGAATGAAAAGCAAAAGTGAATTGAACTTATCATATTTATAGTAGAGATTTGTCTATAATTTTTGAATAAAATCAGAATCTTTTTTAGGTGAGAATAAAATTAGAGTTATTTCCATTAAATTTCATATTTGAAATTTCTTTTGTTTTTTTGAAAGGATATTTGAAATTTCTATAACTCGTGTATATATAAAAAAAATTAGATTAGAAAAGAATTAGAGTTATTAAAGTACATATATTAATAGGCTTCTTTTTAGCTACTGCACTATAATTAGTATAAAAAAACAAAAAATTAAGAACACACATAGACAAAGATTTATTTATACAGTGAAGGAAATAAAACACTAATCCTATAAAAAGAAACACGTGTACAGATGTTGCAAATTAACATGTGAATGGTGAGAATAGTGACTTTGAAGTTTTCCTAATGTGAATATCTCTAATATGAGCATATTCTATATTCAGTAAAAAGAACACATCATAAAAGTTTTTAAGTGCTTAATATTAGACAAACTCATGCCTCTGAGCCTGATGGTGAATTTATCCACTACCCACAGTTTAAAAAGAACACATCATAAAAGTTTTTTTTTTTCTTTTTTTTCAAGTTTACTATTGTCCTCTAATTTATTTCAAATTTAAATATTTGATTGATAAAAAAAGAATTTATTGATTTATAAGTTTATTTTCTGAGTTTCTTTGTTACTGGAATATTTGATGAATTTTTGAGTTGTCCATTAGCATGTTATTGTAATTTCCCTTTCAATTGTTTGTAATATGACCGTTATTTACAAAAGGAAAATGATATTTTGACACTCATATAATTCACATACCTTGAGAGAGAGAAAATTAATGAGAGTAATGTGATTAGTTTTTTTGTTGATGTTGATGTAATTTGTAGCTAGTGTTACAAAGAGAGAGATAGAGAGAAAGAAGTGTTAAATCAGTATTGAGAATTTATAGGTGTTCAAATAAAAAATTATGAAATAAAAGTTACTTACAATTGTGTGTGCAATAATGAAGAAAAAAATAATACGTAAATATATTAACCAACACAAACAATTAGATCTCTTATACTTTCATTTGATAATGATTTGAATGTTTTTACATTCAATCATTTTGCATGAGACCACACATTTACGAAATGCATGTGCCTAAACCCTAAAAAAAATCTCCCGGAAGAAAATAAAAGACAAAATATGAACAAAAAAGAGCATTTTCTTCCGTTCAATAAACTTGTACTACTAATGTTACATACGATAATTATTACATAATATTACAATGAAATACATATTATCGATTAAAAAGAGAAAAAGAAATTGATAACATGAAGAAAGAAATGTGAAATTGCTCACATGTAGTACATATAGTTGTGGGTTGAACGTTGTGAATGAAGCAACAATGAACTTGTTATCATATTTATAGTAGAGTTTTGGTCTAAATGTTTTGAATGAAATTAGAGTCTTTTCAGTAAAATAATTTATTGGACAATAATTATTATATTATTTCCCAATTTCATTTTTTGAAGAGGCTTATCTTCCTAATTTTCCTAATTCATGTGTTGATCTAAAATTTATGTGGACAATTTGCGATTATTTTAAATTTGAAAATAGTTACACATATTTGTAGATACCGTATTACAAAATTACAAAATATAATATAGAAAAGCAATGAAATAAAAATAAAATACACATAAACATCACAAAGAAACAGAAGCTCAATACATAAATATCAAATTTGTAAATCAAATTACATGAACCCTAAAATTAAAATAAAAAAAATTCTTCTTCTGGTTAAAGTCATAATATCTTTGAGTGATGTTTTACGCTAAAATCAAAATAAAAATTTGCAATGGTTTTACCCTAGTTTTTGAATCTGATAAAGTCATAATATCTTTGAGTGATGTTTTACATGGCTGATGGTTTATTTGGAATGAATATCATTTCTATTTCATCAATCAAATAATAATTCTTCCGCTGGTTGTGCTTATATTGTTGAATCTATTGATTTGATTTACAAATTTGATGGTTTGAGGGGAAGAGCAGTTATCTGATTATGGGAAGAATTTCTACACGAATTGTAACATAGGGTAAAACCATTGCAGGATATGATTGAATGTGAGCAGTTCTACATGTTCCCTCTTTTAATTTAAATAAATCTGAACCACTTATTTAATCTATTGGTGTTTTTCTCGTGGTTCACTGGTGAGGGACCTAATTGGACCCTCACCCTAGAATCCACCTTTATTGTATGTTCCCTCAAAAAAAAAATTTATAGTATGTCATTTTCTTATTGAGTAGCATCTTAAATTCAAATTTCTAGCGTACCAAATTAAACATATTTATGGTAAAGTAATTTTTTATTTTTGGAAACGATTATGGTAAAGTAATTTGTTTTCCCTTTTGTATACAAATAAATTGTTTTTTTTAAGAAAATAATTATTTTATTAAATTATTGATATATGGCATACCACTATATTTTTTTTAAAAAAAATAAAAACTCTAATATAATACGTCATTTATTAAACTTTTTTTTTGAAGAACGTCTTTTATTAAACTAAAACCTAAATCAGTTTGAAAAAAAATATAATTTTGAATTCAAATTCTATATGTCAAATATGTAATGCTATGCGGTTTAATCATTTTGGTGCATGTAGTATCAATTTTATATTGCAATGGTCAAACCGGAAAGATATAAAAAAAATTTACAAAAATAAACAATATTCATTCATTCAAATTGATAGATTACATCGATACAATACAAATTCAAATTCGCTAAAAACAAAAAGGATGAATCTGTGAACAAACTCACAGCATCAATGTTAATAGCATAAATCGGCAAAGTACCTCTGCCTACAAATATGACTAATATGACTATATTAAAATCTCCGGAATATATGACTATATTAAAGTCTCGGGAATATATGACTATATTAAAGTCTCTGGAATATTCATGTCTTCGAATCTGCAACGTTGACGACACCAAAGTCATTGTCATTGATCGGATCTGCACTTGCTCAAAGCCAATCTTTCAACCTGAATCAAGTAAACATCGCACTAAGACGGAAAATCAAAAACACGCCGCACAAAGACGGGAAATCAAAACAAACAAAGTCTTTCAGAGACGACGAAATCACAAAAACAAACGAAAGAAAACAGAAAATATGTGAAATCACTTATTTCATTAGGATATAAGGAAAAACAACTCGGAGGGGTGATTTTTGGGTCAAAGTTGACCCTAAATCACCCCTCTAACAAGAAGAAGAAGAAAGGGGTGACGGCTAGGGTATGAGAATGAAATTATCACAAAATTATTAGGATTTGATTTCCATTGAATAAAAGCAATGACGATTTGATTTTTTTTAATGTCATTCAAACAATTTCAAAATTGTTTTGTGCAAAAAAAATTTTTTATTGATTTATTTGGTTTTGTCTAAATTAATGTCTTTTATGATTTTTTCCTTTTATACTTTTTTTTTGTCAAAATTAAAATGAGGCAATGGTCCTTTAAGGTCTAATGAAAATGTTGGATGTAAGTTAAATTGAAATAAGCTTTGATTAAGTGCCACGTGGCAAAATGCATAGGTGGATGGCCAAGAGAAAAGTAGCATTTAAATTTAGTCATGGTAATTCATTCTCAATTGTATATAATATATATATATATATATATATATATATATATATATATATATATATAGATATAGATTATTTGTTGTAAATACCTTTGCTATCTTATAAATTGTTAGGATATATATTATTCTGATTTTGCGATTTAAAGCTAGGATATGCATTCCATGTATATAACACCAACCTTTTTTCTTTTCAAAAAAAGAAAAAAACCAACACTGCTACATTTAGAACCCAAAAATTACATATATTGATTTAGTGCTTTTATTTTGTGATAATTTTCACGATCATGAGCTTCTATGAGCTTGCTGGGAATTTTTCCAATTTTACCAACAATGTCAAAAATACCCTTTTCAAAATGAATATAGATGTTTAAATAATACAATCCTAGTGGGTCATTTAACATGTGAATCTCAACCACTCGAAAGTTTTCAACTACATCCAATGGTTGTTATCTATTTTGCAAACAAAACAAAAAAAAAGTTCAAGTCTCCTACAGTAGGAGACCTATATAGGTCTCCCACCGTAGCCTTTGCCTAAGTTACACATGGTAACTAAAGACAAATTACTAAAAGATAAAAACATACCCTAGAAAAACAAGAAGATAGAAAAACTCCTTCTGAAACTCCTAGAATCGCCTTCCTCTTGAACTACTCCCGTTATGAACGAGAAACTATGAATGCAGAAGGCAATATTTATTGGGAGAGTTTCCACATGGGTTTGGGCTAAAATGCAAGCTTTACCCATAAACAACAGGAAAATACGTTTTCGCCCCGCACTTTTTCAATTATATTTTATTCTTTGCATTTTTTTTCAGGAAAAACATACCTTTTCAGAATTGTGCTCAGATCATCATTCATCCCATTTACAGCATTGACTTACTTACCTCGTTACATTCAAGCGGGACATACTTGGAGAAGATATCTCATATCATCAACCACACTCTTTTCCAGGATACACGTATGTATCTCTTAAAGTCAGTAGGGATGGTCACGGCCTTTGCCCACTTCAGTCATCGCATGAATGTACTAGCTATAAATTTGAGACAGTTCTAAACAAACAGTCAAAATCAGATTATTTACACACTTTGAGGACTTTAAGGGTTATAACTTGACTTAGGTTAATGGTGGATAAAAGCAAGCAAAATAAAGCAAGCAAAAAGAAAGATAAAAGTAAGCAAAAAGAAAGATAAAAGTAAGTTTACGCACGTAAACTCAAAGAAAAGGTAAAATGCATTGCATTAAAATAAAATGGGTGGTCTACAAATCAGTTTACATACATTCTGTATAACTCGTTTCCCTAGACGCCCGTAGTTTGAGTGTTGTAGAATTCTATATATGATTTGCGACCCACTTTCCGGCTGGGAAACTCTTATTTATACTAAAACCTAGATGGCGAACCACTAACTCCATGATCAACACTTCCTCCATCTTGGACTTTTGCCTGTCCCACGTCTCCACTACATGGAAACTGTTTCAATGCTTGAAATCGTGCTTTCTCGCCTTTTGCTTGACTTCGACGCGAGATTACTCTTTCAGCCTTGCTTTGTCGAAACTCTGACTATGCGCTCTAAGACTAATGTCTCATCGAGATTCTCCAATTGAAATGAGAAAGCTCTTCGATTCCTGCAAAGTTAAAGGTCAAACAAATGTTGACCATATTAAATGAGCCTGTCAAATTTACAGGCTAACAAAATGCCCCCAAAATTCCATTTTCGACGACACGATTCAAAAGAGGAGAACATTGGCATTTTTTACTACTGTTCTTGGGTCATCTTGAAACATGATGTCACACCCCATTCATTACCTTCCACACATGATCTTTTCAGTTTCTTTTGTTTTGGCATATTATCAAAGAAATCAATTCCTCTGACAATTTGTAAAATGGTAAAGATTTTCAATCTTTAAAGATAATAACTATTTGCAACCAAAGTAAGTATTTGCAAATAAACCAAAGTTTGTAAGTAAAAACCTCAATAAACATAATTATTTGCCCCCAAGTTTTGCTATTGACAAACTATCAACATGGTTGGTTCTGAACAAGAATTATGTCCATTTTGGTTTTCACCCATTGCTTATGGTTTTCTTACTTAAAACTTTGAATCTTTAAGGCAACTAATGTCAAATTTCACCATTTTAATTCTCAACTAAGGAACCACATGAAACCATGAGTTGGATGGAGTTTCATAGAATTTGCATCTGCTTGATTAGCATTGTTAGGTATTGCAGATGAATATGGAGCAATATTTGCTAGATTCTTGTCAAAAGTTTTTATTAAAACCAAAACCTACAATTGATTGCAGCTCGCAAAATATTAGAAGAAATTATAACACCATCAACCCCCCTTCTATATAAATGGCTAATCCCACACATACGAGAAAATGACCGACTAGTCTTCAAAGAGTCACTAAACCGCATTGCTTCGACATCCGCTCAAGGGAAAGATGGATATAAATAACTTCATCACTCGAATTAAGATATATATCAATGCATTATGAGGAATGATATGTGAACATCCCATTTGTAGAACCAACAACTTATTTGCTATTTTTTAATATTTTTTTATTGATTTTGATTTGTGTGGTCCTCACAATGTTATATGGTGTTGTATTAATTGTTCAATTCTGTTTGTACAAAAAAAAAAATTGATAATATTTTCTGGTTGTACAAATAACACAACTCTTAATTATCCAAAGACCAGGCTCGAAGGAAACAAAAAAAAAAGATCATTTGACTGTTAGACAACCGCTGTTGGCTCACAAGAGGGAACAGACAAGGATCACGAGGAGAAAAAATATGTAATGTCGTTTTTCTTTTACTTCTTACATTCCAGTATGAAATATGGAATCTTGTACTGTTATGCTTTTATCGTGTTACAATTGCGAACCACATTATGATGACATTGACATGAACTCAATGGTTGGGCCAGTTGATTTAATGTTTTTTTTCTGTGATAAAATACTTCCTCCTCCGTTCTTTTTTAAGTGTCGTTTTAAAATTTTAATATAAAAATAGTGAAGTGTACTTTTGCACGCTTTTTTCCCGTATTATACCCTCATTTTAATCCACTAATGACTTCATATTTTCTTGCACACACTTTATCTTTCCAATAAGTTTAATATGTAGCAAACAATTGTTAGTTACTACTCTCTTTCTCCAACAAATTTCTATTTTTTTTACGCGCTTTATCTTTATCTCGTAACAAACAATTTTCAATTTTCTAAATCTTGTGCATATTTCTTGAAATTTTTAACAAGTACTACTCATATTATTTATAGAATTTTAACTCTTCATAAAACTATTATCATAGGTAACAAAATTTTGTTTCAATTTGAAGATAACGAGAAACAAATTTTGTTTTAAAACCAAACAAACTAACTTTGTTTTAAAAAATAAACTGAGGTTTTTCAAATATATAGCATTAATTAGTTTTATTGAAAAATATAAGAATAATTGACAAAGGGTATAATTGACAAATCATACCGCTAAAATACCAAAACGACAGTTAAATAGGAACGAAAAATTCACCCTAAAAAGACACTTAAAAAGGAACGGAGGGAGTATTTGATTCTAGATATTGCGTCGTTGTTGGTACTTGGTACTGGGTACTATACAATAAGTGATGAGACAATTAAAACTAGGGTACAATGTACATTGCGTTTGTTTCTCTTTGGCGCAACTGGTAAAGTTGTTGTCATGTGACTAGAAGGTCGCGGGTTCAAGTCCTGGAAACAGTCTCTTGTTTAAGGAACAGGGTAAGACTGCGTACAATACACTAAATAATGGGACCCCTTCCTAGACTCTGTGTATGCGGGAGCTTTAGTGAACCGGGTTGCCCTTTTTATTAATTATGGATTCACATAATCAATTATTTATAAATTATTCCATTCAATATTTTATTTATTTATGAATCATCTATTTCTAAAATAATAAAATTGAAACTCAAAACTGTTAGTAACGGTTCAGTTTTTTTTTGTTCAATTCAGCAGTTCATATCGAGTTTTTGATTTTTTCGTCCACCCCTAATTTTAACTTCATCAATATGAGATAACAATAGTGAATTTAAAATTAAAACATAATAAACTTGGTCTAAAATAGAATGAAAATAAAACACACACATAGATAGTAGAGACACAAGATGTCTTACATTGGTTCATCATCAACTTGATCGGTTAGCCTAGTCCACCCTATCTAAAATGAATTTTCCCTCTAACCCTAGAAGGAAATCATCCAGTATAATCCCTAATTAGAATACTTAAGGCATCCACCTCGAGGTTCCACGAAAAATCAATCTTTTCTAAGTCCATTACTCCTAATGAGAAATTCTAATATGGTCACCAAATAAAAAGTGTTTGGTCACACACACATAAAGAATTTTTTTTTAATAGTAAAGAGGAAATTGATAAAAAAAAAAATGATTGAATATTTTAAGGACCATCTTTTTTTATGTGTGTGTGTCCAAACACTATTGATTTGGTCTTGTGACCATGGAAGAATACCTCCAACCTAATTGCTCAACCATGAAGAGTTACCCCACACTAATATTGACTTAGACCAGCCTACGCCTTCAACTCCCACACGTAAGGAACAAGTGTCTAGAGTCTCTGCTGACTATCTCTAGTGTTCGAGTCTCTCCAAATCATTACAAGGTTTGATAATACTAGATAGGGTACATACAAATGTTTGATTTTGTATCTAACCGATACAAAGTCATGGCTAGGATGATAACTCTCTAACAAAGGATAATACAATAGAATCCTAATTGATTGAATTACATCATGATCTAGATTAGCCTCGTATGAGAGTCTATTGCTATCTATTCTTAAATCACATTCTTTCTTTTTTTTAATATTCAAACGTATAAGAACATAGCCTTTTTTATTTTGAAGTGTGGTGTTTTGAGCACTTACACCGATCCATCTTTCTTCAGACATGTCTTCAATCAGAACAGACAAATGGATGGATCATTTGATCAACTGTTCAAATGATTTATCGATATTGATCTATTGATCGATCTTCATCGATGATATTCAATGTCGGAATAGTTTGTTTTTTATTCTAGAGAGAAACTAGGGTAAAGATCCGTTGGAATATAGTATAGGATTGAAAAGGGTTAAAACAACTAGTGTTTTAAAATCCATCAACCAAAATCTCCTACTAAGCTACATATTACATAAAGTAGAACACTTAGCTATGAATAACTTGTCATTGAGAAATAAATCATAAAAAAATTAAAATAGGAAAAAATTACACACAAAGAAGGTCAATGAAGTTTGGGACAGAAACTTCTACCTTTTCAGTTTTGAAAATAAGTTGAAATACTTTCTCATGATCAATATTTCAACCTTTCTGATTGTATGTTAAAACTAGATTTCATCCTGAGTTGAACATTTAATATGTTCTTAACACCTCTCCTCTTTTGAGTAATAAATTACTTAACATTTTTCATTGGAAGATGTTGGAATCAAAAATAGAAGTTATCAACGAAAAAACAAATTAAAAGGACACGACTTCAACATATATAGATCATTGAAATTGATAAAAGTTTATAGCTATATAGAGAATCATATGTTATGACACTTTCTTATCATCCATAAGATAGTATTCTAACATCCAAAACTAAATTTGAATATTTCATTGAGTTCCAAAAACAGCACTTTAATTATATTCTCTTTCATTTTCGCTCTTCTCCTAAACAATTTCACATGACCTAACTACAAAGGTTCTAAATAGTACATAAGATAATGATGAAAAATTTGGCAAGTGTACCAAACCATTTCAAGTAATAACAAAGTAGCAAGTTATCGTCTCCACAATGATTGTTGTTTTCAACTAAGCAATTGACTAATAATATAATTAAAAATAGTAAAATTTATACTTACAAGGTCTAACAAAGTAATACCTACTCCGACTTCGGTTATATGACCCTTCGTGAAATATTACTCCACTAGTGCTAGTAGGGACTTATATTCTCACCAGACTTTGAGAATGTTAAACCTAGTCATACAATAGGAATTTCCAATCTCTCGTTGAAGGACTCAAGTGCACGGTTCTACCGAAGTAGTAAAAAGAGAGTATCATTCCAACAAGGAGTTGATTAATTTGATTAGTTTTAATTGATGATTAGAAAGAGATTTCAGTTGAAAAGGTTTGATTTTTAATGAAAGAAAATAATAATAAAAAGCGCCTTGGGATTATTGGGTTGTCTTGATGACAAACCCTTCACAAACAAACTTTAAACCTAAACTTTATATTGGACCTACTATCTAAAGACAAGTTTCTCTTAAGCGTATCAAAGCTTCTCTCGAAGTCATTGAATGTGTTCCTCTAGCAATCATGCCTATTCTCATGGTTGATTGCTATTAGAATCCTTGAAGAACGAAACTTTATGTGTCTCAAGGTTTGCTAGACTATTCTCGTGTTTTGCAATCCTTGTCTAATTTCACTTGTTCCAATATCAAAACTTTGTTGTCGCTTTATGAATTGATATTTGTGATGATGAATTAACAAATACTAACTCTCCGTTGTCGCTTTATGAGTTTGGTATTTGTTAATTCATTATAAAAACGGTGAAATTAGATTAGAAAGTAGATTTATATGAAATTAGGGTTCGAGGCTTGGTTATATTAGGATTACGTCATTAAACTTATCCAACAATCCCAAGACAAGAAGAGTCTACTCACTCATGTTCATCGTAGTCATAGAAGAGAAGAAGAAGAACATAAATAAAATAACAAGAAAATAAAATAAAGAACTTTTATTAAGAAAGACAATTGTCACTATTGAATTCCAAGAACAAAAAATGGTTTTACAAACTAGATGGCTGCTCTATTTATAGTCTAACATTGACTTGAGCCCCAAGAATTAAATCACTAAAGTGTTGCACAAGAAACCATGGGCTCTAGGTCAGCAATACTAAAATAGGCAGCTTATCGAAGAAGCAAAAGCAGCAAAAGGGCAATATGGGGCGCGCCACTTGTTATATTTTTGTACCAGATCTTCAATTTTTTGCACAAGATATTTTTGTATGAGATCTTCATATTTTTGGCATGAATCAGCTCCAATTTCCCTTTATTTTGCTCCAAGACTAAATCTTTTGAATATTTGTTCCTGAAATATAATAACTTGCAATTGAAGTAAAATAGTTCTAAAAGGGAAATAATATTAAATAAAACAAACTCAAATATAAATAAAACGGACTCAAATATTATATTAAAAACACTAATTATTGACTCATCAGTAAATTATATATAAATAATCCAATTAGAAAGAAGAAATGAACAAGAAGTTCTAACCTAGGATCAATTCAAGAACAAAGGAAGTCAAAGGAATTAGGAACGATCTTTATAAAATAAACATAATTTAAATAGTATAGAAAAAGGAAATTGTCATGCACTTGTAAAAAAATCCAACAAATTAAATATTTGAGGTTCATCTTTGAACTTTAATCTATTGTTTTTAGTTACTGATGGTAATTAAATACACAATCAAAGAAAAATGAAAATTAAACATTCACAAGAACAAGTGGAAGGGGTTGATAAACATTTGTTTTTGATGTTATGGTCGCATTCCTGTGCATTTGAACTATTAAGTTTCTGAATGAATATTTATGGGTCAAAGGATGCTTTAAATCTACAAAAATCCTCACATAGCATGCGCGGGACGTGTGGCACCATGCGCAAGGGTGCATGGCTTTAAAACCATGCGCGGGGCACATATATCAAATGCATATTTTTCCTTGTTTTGTTCCATGAACAAAAGTTAATGCATTTGGTCTAAATTTTGATTTAGATACATTAGCTCTTGTTGATCAAACTTTTTTTATATATATATAGGACCATAGGTAGTATATTTTTAAGATTTGAGTCTTACATGATATTTCTAAAATTTTATATCTCTTATAATAGGAACACTAATTGTTTTATTTAAGTGTTATAGTTGTGAAATATTTTTATACTCGATTTTATTGATTGTAACACCCTAGCTTATAGTTGAGTATAGATTTATGTTATTTGAACATCTATTTATATGAAAACTTTTGTGACAACCAAAATTTTACAAAGAAAATAAGGTATTGATGCAAAAATCAAAACAATAGAGAGAGAAAGTAAAAGGATAATGTTAATATGAGATAGACACTTATGATAAAAGTTGTTAAAAAATGGTTGTTCAAATATCATTTCTCTTGAGTATATGGGAGAAACAATAGGGTCTCTTGACTTTAGCTGCTTTGGGGTAGACTTATAGTGTCTGTTAGCTATGTAGGAGTTTTTGGAGGAGATTCTGGTAGTATTGTATCTTCAATGAGTTATCCGGTGAGTGTGGTGGTGACCCGTGTTATTTATTGTTCGAGTTTCCCTTGGTTATTAGACATGGGACTTATTGCTTAGTACACCTAGGTTTAGCATATTCCTTTTGGAGCCTTGTATTTTGGGCTATCTATATAATTGATGACTTGGTGGGTAATAGACTTCCTTTTTGTCTTGACTGTCGAGGGAAGGTTTTTTACTTTTGAAGGGTTGGGCAGATATTTCAATTTTCTTTAATTTTTTTTTGAAAGAAAGTTTCTTTAATTTTATTAAGTGCTTTATTCGAATAGTTTGTACTTCCTCTGGTCCTATTTATAAAAAATATTTGACTTTTTTGATTCATTACATAAATGATCTATTTGGTCTATATTCTAGATAAGATACATCAATTATTCAATGAATCTAAAAAGTCAAAGTTTTCTTACAAATAGGACCGAATGGAGTATTATATTTGAGCCTTCATATTATATCTTCTGTCGAGGGAACGCATATGTATGATATTTATTTATATTTAAGTTACATTGCGTGAACATTTGTTTCAAACTCATTTCAAGGTTTTATTTTGAAAATTGTTTAAATTACATCAGGGGTCCTTTAAGTTTGATGTTTGTAACAGATTGGTCCTTTAAGTTATTTTGGTCACACATAAGTCCTTTAAGTTTGAAGTTTGTAACAGATTGGTCCTTTAAGTTATTTTGATCACACATAAGTCCTTTAAGTTTGTAAACATTTTCAATTTAGTCCTTCTACCACATCATCGTTTTGGTTAACATAACGACTAAATTGAAAACGTTTACAAACTTAAAGGACTTATGTGTGATCAAAATAACTTAAAGGACCAATCTGTTACAAACTTTAAACTTAAAGGACTTATGTGTGACCAAAATAACTTAAAGGATCAATATGTTACAAACCTCAAACTTAAAGGACCCTAGTGTAATTTAGTCTTGAAAATATTTATATATGTTTTCATATGACAAAGGACGAGATGGAATATTTCCACTTCCAGTGTAATGTTAAAAAAATAAACTGCTTGCACTTTGAAAAGTTGGGGTGTTATTGGCTAGTTTCCATCTTATTGTTTTTAAATGTGTATTTAGCTACATTGAAGATCGATGCTTCTTTGTTTGATGAGAGAATGCACTTCTCTAGCCTTAATTGACAATGCATAGTCCAAAATTCATGGAGAATTATATAATCAAAAAGAGAAGGTTGAAAAGTTGTGTGCATATTAGTCGTTAGAATGATATTTTATTCTTTGAAATTGATGTTGATGATAAGTGAAGTAATGTGAGACTTTAGATCAAAGGAGAATATGTTATTCATCCAAAGTACCATATTGAAGAGTTATTATAAGGGAAATGTTTGTTTCAGCGAAAACAAGCTTCCCGAATGTTTCACGAGCACTTGAAGGCAATTCCTTAAATTATGGTAACCACCGACATTTATGATAAGTGCTAGCCTTTTTTTGTTAGAACAGAAGTTTGCCATCGTGATGCATTCACGAGAAAATTTCTCGCTAGATATAGCACCGACGAATTATCTCGCGATACACAACATTTCTCTATTATAAATATGAAGAGTTAATTTGAATTTTCTTCGCAACTACTTCAGTCTATTGGGAGGGCTTGGTTAGTTGTTTGTCATGAGTGAATTTACAATTTTTCCCTGCAAAATTTGTAGTTGAGAGAGTTTGCAAGTTTGTAAAAATTGCATTAGTAATTGATGGGGTTTCCAATTTTGTTTGTGCAAGAATGGTATGATAGGATTTGTAATTTTATCCTTGTAAAAATTGTGTTCGAAAATTGTGGATGTATTTACGAAGTGTCAAACCACAGTTATTTTATGAGTTGTATTTTTTCCGCTTCTATTGTGGATCTGCTTCCGCTTGTGTATAGATTTTCTCTTGTTGATTTCTCAAGTGTTGTGAATTTATTCGCAAATTCATTCTTAGTTTTAACGACACGTGTAGTTATCAATGTACTTTACAAATTAAATTACCATCTTTTTTTTACTCTAACCGTTTCCCATAAGCTGATTAAAAATTCATGGTCCACTCCTAGCATTTAAATAGATGCCACTTCTACTACAGCTTTGGACATAAAAATCTGCAGCCATGAAAGCTATAGGTCCTTCCCTCCTCTGTCTTTTTTCTTGTGCCCTTTTGGCTGTTGTCACTGGAACTGCAACACAAAACGTGCATCCAAGTCACTATGCTGCTTCATTCAACAGGACCCTTTTTCCTTCTGATTTTCTCTTTGGAATTGGTTCTTCTGCTTACCAGGTTCATACCACCACACTGTTAGCAACAATGCATTCCATTATTTACATAGTTTTCAATTTATTTTGCCTGTTTATACATAGCATAGCTCAACCCTATATTTCCCGTGATTTCGATGTTTGTTTTAAATAACTAGAATGCAAATCATATATTTTCGTCACCATTTCTTTGAAAAAGTATTAAAACAGGTCCAACATTTTCAGAAATTTTGAAAGTGGCAAAACATTGTTTCTGAAAAGAAGTTTTTTAAACAACAAATGCTAATTTTGTAAGTATTGTTAGAATAATCCATATAATGGGGATTCGATTCTTTACCTTCCTATCACTCCACTCTTTAACTTCTCACCCTAACCACAATCACGATTATATCACATACAATAACCATGAAATGTGACTAATACAAACTCAATTGTGGCCATGTTGATACCGTTTAGACATCAAAACCATAATATTTTGAAGTTGTGGTCAGGACCGTCCCTGAGATTTTAAGTGTCCCATGCAAAGTATGAATTTTACATAAATGCACGGCCGCACGTGCATTTACATATGAGGCCAACGATTTGATGCTCAAGACTGTCATTGGTTGCTGCCTATATTGCAATCTATCTTTTAGATTGTTATTTGTCACTATGTGTATCTTGGATTACGATTTTCTTCAGAAGAAAAAAAAAAGAGAGGAAATAACGTGTTAATCTAAACCCTAAAACATGGAATTTGAAAGAAAAAAAAATGGAGGAAAGTTGGTTAAGGGTTGAGATTAAAGACTTCAGAAAAAATGATAAAAAAAATTTGAGAGGACCAAGAATCATTTACTATTTCCTTTTGCTATGCAATTTTTTCAGGTCGAAGGAGCTTCAAATATAGATGGGAGAGGACCAAGTGTATGGGACACCTTCACTAAACAACATCCAGGTTACTCTATTTATTAATGTCTTTATTTTAATTCTTTTTTAATTATAGATAGATGAAATGATATATTTATTTGTTTATCGAATATTTGAGCTCATGGACCACATTACCGAAAAATAATATTTCCCTCTTGATTGAGCAGAAAAGATTGGGGACCATAGTAGTTGTAATGTAGGAGCTGATTTTTATCATCGATACAAGGTACGCTTGCTGAAAATTTTCAACCGTTTTTGTCTTAGTCTTTTGAGGAAAATAACTATAATTCATAAATTTTTTACTTTCCCATAAAAAATAAAATAAACATGCTTCAATTATTTTGTAGAGTGACATAAAGATTATGAAAGAAATTGGGTTGGACTCATACAGATTCTCCATCTCATGGTCAAGAATATTCCCAAGTAAGATAAAAATATTTCCAAGTAACATTTAACTTGATTAATAAAGCCAAATTCTCCTAGGAATCCGATGTTAACACAAAAAGAAATTCCTCAAAAAAAACACAAAAAAGAAATATTACATGATTTTTTTATGGAAAAATAGAAATTCCTCAAAAAAAAAACACATAAAAGAATTATTACATGATTTTTTTATGGAAAAATATTACACGATTTTTACGGAAATAGATGAAAACGTCTTTAATTCTTTTACCACTATAAGATTGATTAGGAGACAGATTTCATTTATTTTATTTTTTATATAAAAAAATTCTTGACAATTTTTTTTTCTTTAGTTTAATTTCATTCTAATATGTTTTAAGTGATACTGAGTTTCCAATGGTATCATATCATATACAGAGGGCAAGGGGGAAGTCAATCCTATGGGAGTTAAATTCTACAATAATGTCATTAATGAGGTCCTAGCAAATGGTAAACACCTCATATAATCACTATTTCAATGATCAATTTTTTATTTAGTTTATTTATAAATATTAAAAGAAAAAAAATCGACAACTATATGTGAACTAAATTTTTTAAATATACGGTGGCAGGCTTGATACCCTTTGTAACATTGTTTCATTGGGATCTTCCACAAGCTCTTGAAGATGAATATAAGGGATTTCTAAGTCCTAAAGTAGTGTAAGTAACACCCTATTATTACAAAAATAAAATAATTGTATCCTATTAAATTTAATATTCTCTAAAGATAACAACAAAAAAGTTAGTATATTAACCTATTCTAAATTTAATGATTAAAATAGAAAGGATTTTGAAGCCTATGCTGACTTTTGCTTCAAGACATTTGGAGATAGGGTTAAGCACTGGGTGACACTTAATGAACCTGTTTCCTACACCATTAATGGATACCATGGAGGCACTTCTCCACCTGCAAGATGCTCTAAATATGTTGGAAATTGCTCTACTGGTGACTCAACTACAGAACCCTACATTGTTGCTCATCACTTTATACTTTCTCATGCTGCTGCAGCCAAATTGTACAAGGCCAAATATCAGGTACTTTGACCAAAATCATTATTAGTCAAAATGCATATAGTCAATCAAATGCGTGATATGCTCTTAAAAATGTATTTATAGGTAACTCTTGTGTTTATTATATAATTGATTGATGAAATTTATGTTTGATTCCATAGGCTCATCAAAATGGAAAAATTGGAATTACCTTAATTACTCACTACTATGAACCGTATTCCAATAGTGTTGCCGATCACAAAGCTGCAAGTCGAGCACTTGACTTTTTATTTGGATGGTATGTATAATCTATGGAACCTAATTTTCTTTTCGTTTATTTAAAAAATAAGGCATAGAAGATTATTATTAATTTAAATGATACTAATGAGGAGGGGTGGAAATGGGATAGGCCGGACAGGGATTTGTAAGGCCTAATTTTTGCCTACTTCAAAAATTATAGGCCTGACATTTATACCTATCATAGACTCATTTTTAAGGTCTACTCTCCCTTTTTAAAGGTCCGAAGAAGCTTGAAATTCTATTTAAAAATATATTTTACGCTAAAGCACTGCCACACCTATAAGCATATTACCAAATAGGTCAAATCTTATAAAAACCTAAAACACACGGATAAGTCTGCTACTAAGTAACGAAATCTTACAAAGGTCTAATCACACCAATATATCTGCTGCTAAATAACCAAATCATTCGAAGACTTGAGTTTGTAAAAAAAAAAAAATCAACAATATTAATAATGAAAGAGAAACTATATATAAAAAGTTTAATAGGTCGGCTTGATAGGCATAATAGATTTGCAAGTTTTAGCTTAGCCTATTTAATTAAATAGGCTTTATAAAAAGTTTGAGCTTAACCTTTCTATCAAACAAACTAAACCGGACTAAACTTTAAATATGTAAGTTCGTCCTTAAAAAAAATAGGTTAGTTGACTTGTTCCCACCCCTACTATAATGAACAATGACCATTTTATGAAATTAACATTGATCGCTTGATTTGTATGATGATTTTTTATTTTTTTGCCACAAAATATGATTGAACTTAATATTTATTTTTCAGGTTTGCTCATCCAATTACATATGGTCACTATCCCCAATCAATGATATCATCCCTAGGTAACAGACTCCCAAAATTCACAAAAGAAGAATATAAAATTATCAAAGGTTCCTATGATTTTCTCGGTGTGAATTATTACACCACATATTATGCACAAAGCATTCCACCAACCCATATCAACATGACCTACTTCACTGATATGCAAGCAAACCTCATTCGTAAGTATTTATGGAAAAATGTCCACTAAAATAAGCCATTATATAAAAAAAATCTGTTGTATTTTAATTTTTAACATTGAACTAATTAAAAACACAAGCATTAACTTTTTTTCTTGATCACAGCAATGAAGAATGGTGTAGCTATTGGCTCCTCGGTATGATCTTTTATTTTTGTGGCAATTTCTTTATGTGTTGTTTTTCTTGGCTTCTTTGTTTTTGTTTGGTTTACATATGTACACCAATTTTTTCATGTCATATAGCAATTTTTCATGTCATATAGCAATGTTTTTCTTCCATTTGTTTCTAACAAAATCACAAACAAATGCAACCTATGAAGCTACAGTAGCTATATTGTGATGCGGTTGTGGACATGGTTGAAGATGTCTTTTAAACCATTATTGGTGTGTTAGCTTGCTAAAAAAGACACACATGACAACACTACTTCAATTATACCATATTTGATTTTGATTGTAAAACTGCCCTGAGGACAAGATAAACTAGGGCAACAGACAAGACAAAAACTGAGATTTTTGTCTTTCATTAAACCACAACACAACTTTTTGTTGCAAGTATAAATTGTTTAAAATACCAAAATAAATTTTTTATTTACCAAACATCGTATAAAACAAAAAAATAGTTTATCATATGTTGTGTTGTTCGGTCAAATACTTACCTTTTATCATATCAACGCACCCTATATCATGGAATCAACTTTAGTTGTAAACAGTACTTTAAAACCAACCCATGTAGATAGTATTTTTTTTATAGATATATATGAATAAAATTGTAAAAAAAATAAAATAATACCATATATTGTTTTGGGCCTTTGCTATTTAGTGAAACAAAACTTTATGGTTTATGCAGACGGATTTGAACTGGTTATACGTCTATCCGAAGGGAATTCATCATCTTGTAACACACATTAAAGATACATACAAGAATCCACCAGTGTACATTACTGAAAATGGTAAATATATGTTTATATTTTTTTTTCCATGATAGATTGATGCAATAACTAGTTTTTCCATAATTAATTAATTAACACTAGCTAGCTAAATGTTCGGACCATAAAAAAAACATCTAGCTAACTAAATATTCAATTGAATGAGTGTTTTAATTAGATTATTTGTTTTGTGAATATGTTTCAGGCATTGGTCAATCAAGGAATGACTCAATACCAGTCAACTTAGCCCGTAAAGATGGTATTAGGATTAGATTCCATGATAGCCATCTCAAATTCCTCCTTCAAGCAATAAAGTATGAACAAATCAATTTCATTTTTCTTGCAAAGAGTAATAGATTTAAGAGTATGCCCTAGATTTACAAGTTTATCTAATTCTATTTCACTATATTATATTACTTTATAATATTATCTAAGAATTTCTCAATAAATTCCTCAAAAAAATAAAAATCTCAATAAACACCTATTTGGCGAAATATCCTTTAAACTCAATTTTTTTGTTAAATTACTGTAATTAGGATGTTTGACTGAAAGATATCCTTGTAATTTAGACTCTTTGGACCGGTTAATTATGAGATTAATTCTCGAGTAGGCAGCAAAATATTAGGGTTTTTTTTAATGATTGTTGGACTACCTTTGAAAGGAACGACTCTAAAAATCGAACTCGCATATTTTCATAGGGAAGAGTCATGCTACCCCTTTTCTTAGAAAGAATTGATTGATTATGGTAAATTTTTGTCCCTTTTGTTGTAGAGAGGGTGCAAATGTGAAAGGCTACTATGCATGGTCATTTTCCGACAGCTATGAATGGGATGCAGGGTACACAGTACGATTTGGAATCATTTATGTGGATTTTGTTAACAATTTGAAAAGATATCCCAAGTACTCTGCTTTTTGGCTGCAAAAGTTCCTTCTCAAGGGATAACTCAAATTTGATGTTCATTTGGCATGTCTAAGATTTTCCCCTCTTGTTTTTCGAATTTCCAATGTCACCTTACTATATTACTTGCATTCATATGTATTGAGATAATTGGTAATACCAATTAAGTAATGCTTAATGGCATGCTGAAATGAGTAAGTCAATATAAATAAAAAAATTTGTTAGAACAACTCTCTTTTTTGGGAAGGATTGTTTTTAGTTTCACATTTTTTGTGTCAAGTGCTTCATTTTTTTTTTGTTACATGAGTTTCCGTTGTTTATGAACTTATTATTTTAATTGCTATTCATTGAATTTTAGATCTTTCCTACTTTTATTGGGTAAATGGTCATTTTGGTTCCTAACTTTGCATCTTGTTGTCATAAAGATATTTGACTCATGATTAAATACAAAATAGTCTCTGGATATGTACTTCTGTTATTAGTTTAGTCTATGACGTTTACAACTTCTGTTAACTGATGAGGTGACAAATGTTTTGGGCTGACAAGGTAAATGACGTGACACGATGACTAAAGTGAAAGTAGAGTAGAGAACCGAATTGGAGAACAAAAACAGTTTTGTATCTCAAATCTCAAATCCCTAAACCCCTTCTAATTCTCTGTTATGTTAAGTGCTTACTTCAAGAGGCCAGTTTTCTGCTTCTTCTTAAAGTTACAGTTGCAGATTTGGTATCTGATCTAAACAATAACTTGCAGTTTATTAGGCAACAACCCTGCCACTTGACACATGGATATGAAAAACAGTCAAGAAGTAAACAAATTTTTGAAACATAGATGTATTCAAAATAGATAGCATAAAATAGCCAATTAACCTGTTCATATAACAATTCGTTTGAATACAAATTTTATATGCATTCATGTTTTCTGTTCATAGTCAAAATTTAAGCACATAATTCTCTGCTATTTGCATTGAAATTTCCTCCAAGAGTATTTATTATTTAAGGAATCAAGCTTGATTATGTTTTCTTTCTCAAGGAAGCTAAAACTATTTAATAGTAATTTTGAGGAATTGGTTTATATGTGGCCTTGCATGTTTACTTGGTTCTTGTTTAATTGGTTTATATGTCTCATATGATCTTTCATTTTTTATCATCACTATTCTAATTATGTATGTGTGGTATATAGTGGAGTTCCTTTGAAGTATATACCTCCTCTTTGAAGTCAGAAAACCGCAAAGAAGTTGTTTTTATGTATACGCAAGTTAAAGAAACATTGCTAATGCACCTTTAATAATAAGCAGAAAATTGGCCTCTTGAAGCACTTGACATTATTAGCGCAGCTATATTTGTTTCTTGCAATTCAAGCAATCATAACAATGGTTAAAATTTGAGGGAAGGGACCATCTTGACAAATAGAGTAAGAGTTAAGGTACCAAAATGAAATTTTTATTAATTAGGGAACCAAGATGAAACTTAGAAATTATTTAGGGGACCTAATATGCAAAGCCAAAAAAATAATATCTACTAAAATTCTTGTGCATTGAAATTAGAAGATTAAATGAATTGAATGTTAAATTGATTAGAAGTGGAATACAAGGATGATTACGGCGGAGGAGATTCAACGTTTGCAGAAGAGAAGAACTAGAGGTTCAGAAAGCAAATTGTAAGACGTGATTCCAAGAAGCAATTTGCAGAAAAAGAGAAATGGAGATTTAGCAAATAAAGGATTCAGAAAATTAAGAAAATAAGTGATTTGTGAAACGCGTTTTTGATTTTGGAATCTGGTTTCATTGTGATTTGGAATATTGGCTTTTCAGAGTTTAATACTTGGCCTTGAATAAACCGGTTCTGAACCAATTCAAAAATAATGGTAAACCGGTTTATGTTAAATGGACTGGTTTGGTTTTTTATTAAATGGGTTGGACTTTTAAATATGGTTGAAGATTTGGTTAAGGTTAACCATATTTTTTGAACACCCCTAAATATCATAAAAAGCCTCTTCCGATTTGGCCAAAAATATTTTGTAGCCTTTCGAATATCTTCTTACTTTCCTTGTAACCTTAATGTTACTAAATAGAAATTATATCAATTTTATCATATGCTAAAAATAACATTATAAAAAATTAAATGCTTGAATGATAAAAGGAGAGCTGTGGTAGAAAACAGTATTACATATCATTAACAATATATTTCATTTCCTAAGAAGTTTTATCCCTAAATTTTATATATATTATTATATGACCTTCAAATTTAAATAGAAAACTTTTGTTTTCCTCCCACACCTATTACTTACCGTTCAAAAATAAAAATAAATTATAATGACATTTTCATTTCATAAAATCAAATTACAGAAATACCAAATAATTATTATCAAGATCACTCGGTAGGTGACAAAATATTGAAGAATCTATTAGCTTTAATTTTAGCCAACTAAGATAATATTTTTTTTCTCTCTGTTGGGTTTACTTCTTGTTATGAACAAGACTCATGAAGTTGAGATATCTTATAGTGATGGTGGATTGATGAAAGATATTATATGTGAATGGATGTTGTTGGTTAAAATATGAGGGGGTAAACCAAGTTGTTTGGGCTCCAGTGGCAAGGAGCTCCTTCCAAGGACGTACCCGGGGAATACCGGGTTCGATTTCCAGGAGGAACAACACTTGGCCAGTGCGCATGCCTCTACGCACGAGCCGGATTAGTCGCCCACCTTTGGTGGGTCGGAAACCGGTGTGAAAGACAAAAAAAATAAAAATATGAGGGGGTAGGTGAAGTTTGAAGGTGGGTGTTTACCTAAGAATACTTTGACACTCAAGTTAGAATAAGCTCGAGGTGGGTGATGGGGTAATACTAAGGTAGGTCCTCTTATTGAAACAGAAGATCATACATTTCAAGAGATTCCAAGTATACCTCAGTACAAAACCCAAAAACCTATCTCAAACTTATACTCACTTTAGCGTCAAAGTCTTTGGAGGTACTCCACCACCATTAGATTTTACCTCAACCTCAAATTATGGCCAAGAACCTTCATTCACAAGACATTCCATTGATCCTCCATCACCGTAAGATCTCTCATCTTCATGAGTTTCATTCGAAACAAGAAGAAAAACGAAAATCCACAGAAAATATTATCTAAACAGACAAAAAAAATACACAAAATATATTATCTAAACTGACCAAAGAAATTATGGAAATAGCTATACCGATATTTTATTAACCTATTCTTGTTCTTTATTTCAGTTGGAAGGCCATTGGTAAATAAAATTCTGCCAATATTCACAATAAACTCTTTCTAATCTAGTTGGATATCATTATGAAAAATTGTTTTTGTGAATGGTACATTATAAGTGTGAGATGAAAACAATATTCTTAATAGAAAATTTAAAGTCATGTAAATCTTCAATTGTGATAGCATGAACATATGTATGAAAAGAAATACATTGCATAAGAACTTTTGTCCCCAAGAGGCAACTTCTGGAGACTAAACTTCTTGTGAAATATATTTCCATTCATTTACATATGTTTATCCTGTTATGTACGATGCAAGAGTTACATGTCCTTCACATTTCTATAAAAAAAATGTTTCCTTCCATACCAACTTTGTACGATTCATAAATACAATTTATTCAGAGTGTTATTTTCACATCATAAAATGAAGTTGAACAAGTAAAAAATTATATATTATTTAAGTCACTAGGGAAGTAAAAAAAACTATTAGAGAGGTTGTCACAAATCACTTGGCCAACCAAAATGAGTATTTTAAGTTACAATGTGATTTTTGTTCTCGACTCTTTATAAGAAACTTTTTAAGCGTTTTGTAAATCTATTCCTATAAATCTATGTTTTCGTATTTTCATTTCCATTAAATCATTTGTTGATCCACATGAATACTTCATGTTCTATATGGCTAGATGGTTACCAAGCTAGAGGGGGGGTGAATAGCTTTTTAAAAGATTTTCCGGAGATTTGATAAAAACGGATTTTAATAAAATTGACTATTGGAATTTTACTCGGACAATCACAATCAATGAATCAACAAGAAGCAAATATATGTGGAATAAAATTTTATCTAGAATTGAGAGATTCACGATACAAATCTTTTTATACAATCAAATATCAATAAACCTTGAACAAAGTACAAAACAATACACAATTTCAAACCAAACCTATGTGAACAAAATTACTAATCTATCAAATCAAAAACACAATGCAAGTGTAATTGAAGAATTGATTAGACCTTGCAATCAATTGATCTAAGCAATTTTGTGTAAAACCTAACTCAATGAATTAGGTTAATTTTCAACGAAAAGCAACTTAGATCAACACTAACAATTAACCTATCAATTATTCAATTAATCAAAAGCAATATCAAAAAGTAAAAAGGATAGGGGGAGAGAGAGAGAACACCGATGTTTATAGTAGTTCACCCTTTTTCGTCCTCGCTAAGGGCTACGTCTACTCTACTTGATGAAGTACACCTTCACCACGGTCATCCACTATGTAACAAATGTTGATTACAATGTTTACAAGAGTTCCTTCAAATTAAAGCCCTAATTCTTCAACTCCTGTGTAAAACACTCCCCCAAACTTCAAGTACCCCTTGAATTTGGTGCTTCTTGAATCTTCGGATCCTTGAATTACCCATGCACTCCTTCGAACTCTTCACTCGAGTCTTCAATGCTACGTCTGGCAAACGAACCCCCTTCGACTTCAAGAACGGTTAGAAAGACCCCAAGTCCTTTGGAGGTGGAATGAGATTATTCACTTCCTTTGAAGCCTTGATTAAGCCCAATCAATCTTCTTGAGAAAACCAACGTACAATCCCTACTAGCACCCTAGAGAATATATACACTCAAAGAACAAAGTGATTCTAAGAAAAAGTGTTTTATCTTGAAGAATGTATGAACAATGAGTTTTTGAGACCTAGAGAGAATAGATGCAAATGATTCAATAATTTTGGAGATAGTGAAGATAAGTGTATAAATAGTAAGGGGTGAAAAGACTCAATTTTTGCACAAAATTAACAGATTGAATTGATTCACTAAATTCTTGAATCAATTCAGACAACAAATAAACAAACCAGAGAAGCATGAAGAATGAAACAATTCAATACATATGTGAATCGATTCAAGTGATCCCAGAATGAAGATTGATATGATTCAAGTTTCGTATGAATCGATTCAAGGCAAGTCAGAGAGTTTTGTGAGACGATTCATACATGAATCGATTCAAGTAGATGTGAATCGATTCATATGAAGTCAGAGACTTCATTGAATCGATTCAGACTGTAATGAGTCGATTCAAACTGATCCACAATGATTTTTGACACTTTTTTCCAAAGGACACAAAACACCAAAACCAAACCACATAGATTTCAGGGTGCTTTAACATGCTAGCTATAAGACAATCATCAAAACGATAAATTAGGCTAAACTAAGCTAAGGAACATCATGAAAAATATAAATTAAACAGTGTAGTCTTCAATAGTTTCATAAAATATCCTAGTTAAGTCAACTAAAATAATCATTGACATTGTAAGAAAAAAATAATCATTGACTTTCAAAGTTGAGAATTATAAAATCGTGATTCACACCTTTAGCACAATAATATGATCTATTTTATAATATAAAAAATGATACAATAATTTAAATATAGGTTTATTATCATATCATCTTTTAAATTATTGAATGATACTCGCATTTAACAATGAATTAAGGATACAAATTTGCTTTCAAAAAATATTATATTTTAAAATTGTGAAGCCCTATATTGAAATTGCTTTTCATTATTTTAAAATATCTTAATAGTGGCTAAATAAAAAATGATGGCAGTTTAATCTTCCTGAAGAAGTTAAATTTATAGAACAATATGTGTACCTCACATAATTAGGAAAAATAATGAAGGATAAAGGTAAAAAATACATATAATGTAAAAACTTACCAGTACTCAATGAAGAACCCGAAACATCATTTGATAATATGTATACTTTTCTTAATCAAATTTAATCAGTAAATTCACAAATGATTGTGATTCGTGTCAGTGATAAAAAAAATTAATAGACCAAATCATAAAATAAATAGAAGAAAACATTACGAATTTCCATGATCTATATTTTGTTACCTTGGTAGTTGATATACTGTACAAAAAACGATGTAAGGTTAAACATGAGAAAATAAAAAAATCTGAAAGAAATGATACAATAAATAATAGAATAAAATGAATAACATGAATTTCTCGTGTATATCATGTATTGAGTAGAAAAAATATATGATTTACCGTTAGATAACAAAGGGATAATTTTCTATGTCAACACAACAAGGATAAAGAAAAGAGTGTGATCGATGGAGATTTGGTATGTGGTTATCTGAATGATATTTGGTATTATGTTAAGTTTTAACATTATAAAACTCTTTCCTCAAAAACAAAAAACATTATAAAACTCTTTAATATTGGACATTAAAGGTGATGAACCATGTCCCTCAAAGGTGCAGGTGTAAACAACAATTTTATAATAATTTTTCATTTGGTTCATACATAAGTTTTATATTCAATATTTGATTAAAACACTTTCTAGTTTTGATTATGTAGGTTCTTGGATGAACCTTTATCAATAACATCCTTATTTGGATGCTATGTCCCTCAAAATATCTTTTATTATTAATTTTTAAATTCAGAATATTAAATTAAAAAAGAAGAAAAATTTCTTGATTTTTTTATTTCAGAATATTAATTTAAACAATTCATAAAAGTTCCCCATAATTTAAACCTTTAAAAGTATTCAAGTTAAAAAAAATCTAGAAAATTTTAAACATGTTTACTTTAAATATCATTTTAAAAGGGAAATTTAGAATCAGTGAGTGGCGGTATAGGCGTGAAAAGTAGAAAGACTTTGTCACAATGGATAGTAGGTCCATTAGCTTGCTTGGGCCTAACTTCAAAAAATCATGTAACTGCATTAGTAAAAACAAAGGAAAATTGCTTTTCACCCATCAAGTTTAGCTCACTCTACCGAACTACCCAAAATACATCTACGTGAGTTAACTCAAGTACCGTTATGTCAGGCTTTTTTACGGTCTAAAAGCTACTTTAAAACAAAGTTAAAATAAAGCTCTTTAAGAAAGAAGCTAAAGTTGTTTGGTTTTTTTTATTATTTTTAGTTTTAAAGTTATTTTTAAGTTAAAAGTTGTTTGACAAAAAATTGTAAACTTTGAATTTATTATTTTTTTAGTGGTGTACGGGTTCGAACCCCGGACCTTACATATATTTATACATTGTACCTATCAACCAAGTTAAGCTCACGAAGAGAAAACTTTGAATTTATTATGAATTAACATAATAAATTAAAAAAACGTTTAAAATATTTTTTGAAGGGAAAAAATGTTTAAAATATAAAAGATATTTTTTTACAATTACTATATTTACTCAATGACGTTTGTTTTGTGTAACATGAATACAAATTCGTATCATCATATAAAGGAATTTTTTTTGTGGTGGTCGGGGTTTGAACCATCCCTACCAACCGAGTTGAGCTCACGAGGACATATAAAGGACTTGTTAGATATTCGAATAGGACAAATAATTTAGGGAGACTCAAATAATAACATAAATAATATCAAAATAGTTGGTTTTTTCTTTTTCAATTATACTCTATAACAAATTTCGTTATAAGAATACCATATTTTTGGTGTCATTCAAAAAGATAAGAATTTATATTGTATGATATTATATCTGTTACATTGTTGGTGTTATTGAAGAAGATATGTTTAGTTTTTTTAATAAGAAAAAGATATGCATGGTTACAATATAAAGGTGCAAAATATATATAAGTATAATTATTTTAGGTATCTATACTTGTACTTTTAATTAAAATCAAAATTTTATAAAAATAATTATACACATTATGCAACACTATACGCATTAGCGTAACAAAAAAACTGAAAGACAGACATAAAATATTACTCTAAACGCTAATGTGTGTGTATATTTGCGAGGTTGAAGAAAGAAAATAAAAATATTTGGTATAATTAAATGACAATGTGAATATAAATATTTGTGAGGTTGTGATGACTAAACGATATTGAAATTAAATATATAAGTGATAAAAAGATAATAAAATTCCTTTAAAAAAGATAATAAAATTAAATGGAACCTCCTTCAAAAAGAATTAAATGGACCGGTTCAAAAAAGTAAAATAAAATAAAATGGAAGAAAAAAATATTGAAATATAATATTAAAAAATAAAATAAAGGTTCCCAGCATTAGTTGAATAGAAGTGCTTGTGAAATAAATTGCCGAGAAGTAGTTTTTTGAAGTAGCATTTAACAGCTTTTGGTCAAAGCTCATTCCAATCAATTTTATGCATTCTAAAAAAAATACTTTTTTTAGAAGGTACTTTATTGATGTTGTGTTTGGCTTAACTTCTCTTTAAAAATGTAGAGAAGCTAAAAAAAAGTCGGGCCAAACGGTACCTCACTTAGGTGTATTACCAGCGTGACTTAAGTCACGCTCGATATATGACTTAAGTCAACCTGAGTTAACTCACGTTGGGCTCTGTTATAAAAACAGAACAGTACCATTGAAATTTCCAAAAATCCATTGTTGCGGTTTTGATCTCCATTATTGCGATTTTCTCCAAGCTTAAGTCATTCAACGCCAATTACAATCCCAAAATCAAGTAAGTACTTATTATCCTATTGCATTGACCTTTTTGATCGAATTGTTATTTTATTTTTTTTGATAAATTGTCACATATTTAGGTTTTTTTTATTTATGATTTTTGACTTTATGATGTTAGATTTGAATGATTTGGTTGAATTGTTAGATGTTGATTAGAGTAGAAATTGTTGATTAGAGTAGAATTGATTGAATTGTGGTAGAAATTGTTAGATGTTTGTGTTACCCTGTAATTTTCATAGGCTTAATTAATGCAAGGGTTAATAGGGTTTTACCTCCTGTAATATAGAGCACTTTTGGTTTTACCCCCTGTAAAAAAAAAAATGGATTTGGTCCCTGTAAAAGAAAGATTCTTTATAAATGCCCCCTATACCATCTGACTCACCATATTCCATGATGTGGTGCTGATGTGGTGCATTGACTCAGCATTTTTTGATTATGTGACACTGTGACTATATAATTAATTTTGTTTTATTTTTTTTATTAAATTGGATTATATAAGTTAATTAAAAAATCATTTAAAAAAACTTTATAAGATCTTCATTTAAAAAATTCTTCTTCTAAATATTAAAATCTATTTTTCGTCACTCCCTCTTCCTTCATAAAATTCATCACTCCCTCTTCCAAAATTCTTCTTCATAAATCACAAATAATTTTAACAATTCCTTCCCTTTCTAACATCCTTAAACCCATAATTTCATTTCAATGAAAAATCCAGAAATTCATCTCAAATTCATCCACAAACTCATCAACATGTTAATCACAGAAATTCACTTGCAGTAAATCCACAAAGAGAGAAGCAATAGTAACAACAAAAAATTCTTTTAGATTTGTTAATATTCATCTCTTGAATCTGCAACAGTAAGAACAAAGAAACCTTTAAAATCAAATTTTTCCCAAATTGATTCCTTTTATAGTTGGCAAAGCTTCCTTACGAAGTCTATCTTTAAAATCGAATCATGAAAAAAGAAACCCATAAAATCAGAGAAACATCTACCAACACAAGAAACAGATTTAGCCTTCAAATTTTGTTCTTTTGATTCATTGTTAGAGAGAGAGAGGTTGAAGAGAAGAGAAGATAAGGGAAGAGGAGAAGAAAAGAAGAGACGAAAGAGAAGATTTTTTTTTTAATTATTGCATTGTGTTTTTTTAATTTTTAAATTGCATAATAATGTGGCATTTAATAACACATGTGGAAGGAGTAAAAAAATGAAAAAAATAAATAATATACACAGTCATGTGCCACGTCAGCGCCACGTAAGAGAATCTAGTGAGTCAGATGGCATAGGGGGCATTTCTGAAGAATCTTTCTTTTACAAGGACCGAATCCAAAAAAAAAATTTTATAGGGGGCAAAACCAAAAGTGTCATATATTTCAGCATGGAGATTTCGACAGGTTCTGGACTTAGCGTTTGAAAGAGTTAAATAAGCCTTGAAGCTCGACAAGACGTGAGTCGAAGGAAATTGGTCGAGGCCAAATAGTTGCTGTCGAAAAAGGAAGAATTCAAATTTCAAAAGCAGCGATTTCCTTAGTGAAGACGTGGGGGACAAACAGTTTTCGATGGAAGAAGTGTTGTTCATGGCAGTTAGCTTTTTTCAATTATTTTCACTATGTAAATAGTAGTTCTTCCTCTGGTCACTATTACTCCCTTCGTTTTTAAAGATAGGTGCTTGTTTACTCCTTCGGTCTTCATCACTCCCTAGAGCTTAAATTTAAGAACAATTTTTTTTTGTCAAATGAATGCTTGTATTTAGAGACAGAGCGAGTATAAGTAAAAAAAATACTCAAATTTTTGTCACTATTATAAGAAAAAACTATTTTTAAAATACTTAATGTTATTATTCCTAATATACTTTTCATTTAATTTTAAAAATTTAATGAGGGTAGTTGTGTGAATTTTTCTATTAAATATCAATTAGAATACTTTGGGAAATTTAATTTGTGTTTCACATGAAATCTAAAATATTAGTAGCATAATTTTCATAATCACCATAAAATTAGTTTTCTTTCTAATAGTACTAATATATCAATGAAACCAAGACTATTCTCACATTAATGGTGATCGGTTATTGGATTCCTAATAAGATTCAAATTCTAGCCGAATGAAACTTATTTAATTTAACCTAGTTAACTTCCTAGGGAATTTCAAAGATCCAAATCCATGCAAGAAGATTATTCTGATCAAGAAACACAGAACGGACTAATCCATTCACATGGCTTATTTCCCAACATATACTTCTTGTAGATCTCTATGAAAAATGCTTTACTTCACCTCTTTGAATTTGCATATTATAATTTGCAAATTGTAAGCCATGTGAGGAAGTGCATTATTTTTAGATTTTCATTCACATTATTCGGTGGTGGCCTATGAATATTGTGGTATTTTGGTTTGTGGATAACATTCAAACACACATTATTTTCTTAAAATATACTCAAAGTGAAATATTATACACTAATGAGTTGCATATTCAAAATCTATATTGTGTTATCATAAAAAGAGTTAATTGACTACATTTTACACTACCTAATGCCCATCGTACCATAGCCATTATAGTTCAACCCAATTAAACTAGCTTGTACAATACTCCTTTTTTAATTATGCAAATTTGGTAAGTTTCCTCGACCCCCTCTAACCATTCCTACCTAATTGCAAAAGTAATCATGACCTTAGTTTCAACCACAACTCCAATATCATATTATTACAATTTACAATTATTTGGGTTGAATGCCTCAAAAAAAATGGGTTGAAAAAGACTCATTCCACTCTTTACTTCATACTGAAGATTTTAAATCCTGAATAAGTTACTCTTGTGATTTTGTTCAATTAACTACCTATTTGTATATTCAATCCATTCTTGCACATAGTAATTTTATGTTTGTTTGTAAAAATAAAAATTATAGGGTGCTTATAATTCTAAATAGACTTTAAAAAATTGTCGAAAATAGACTCTTATAATTTTTAATAAAACAGTGAATTCTGTAAACAAAAAACGTTTTTCTTTTTCTATTGAGGCCAATCAGGAGAGAGAGAGAGATATGAATATGGTATTTTACAAACAAACAAAAAAATGTTAAGGGTTTATCTTTGAACTCTTTTTTTGGTCCTTATGAAACATTTATTGCCAAATCCAAAAAAATAAATATATAATAATATAGTTTAATTCATATACATAGTCGATATTGATAATTGTTAGATAATTACAAATGTTTAACTTTTATTAGAACTATTTTTATAGTCATACATTTTTTTTTGACAAAATTTTATAGTCATACATATAATTGATTGTGATGTGTTAATCTTGTCAGTTTTTTTTACACTAATGGTGCATGAAATTAATCTTGTCAATTTAATAAACACACTCAGTCAGCGTACAATTATTTTACATATGTATCCAATGATGTGTTGTCTCGTTAATTAATGGATATGAAAACACGAATGGGTCATATTCATTAATTGATGTGGCAACACATCATTGGATGCATGTATAAAATAATTAATACAGTGACAGAGCATACTTGGACCGTCATATGAATCTCAAACAACTTCGCCCCTTAGGACCATGATTGGGGGTTGTGGATCGCCATATACATTTCAAACCACTCCGCCCTTAACATGATTCGTTTTTGGGATTCGTTTATGGACTGGTATATTTGAATTTATCCAAACTAAGGATAACGAGAGTGCCACGTGAGCCGCACATTGGTGCCCCCAACCGTCAACTTACAATAAGGAACATAGTGCTCGTTATCTGCTCTCATTCGTCCTTATCCGAGGATGAGGACAATACACAGAGCAAGGCATGTAGATAAGGATGGAGCCCTGGGCGAGAAATCCATTATAAGGGCAGATATCATCAACACACTCCCACCATATATGGAATTAACTCGTTGAGCATAGTAAATAACCTCTTAGGTTGTTACGACTAAAAGGGGACCAAAACCACTATAAATACCTACCCTGAGATCATTCATAAACCATCACTTTTCCAGATTACTAGAAACTTATGCCTCTACTTAGCATCATCGCAAGTGGGGTATCTTACTCTTTACAAGTACAATATAATTAAACTCTACAATAATTGATACAAATCTTCCAACTTCAAGATGAAGATAACTTTTAATAGTGATAATTAAAGAATGTAGCTCTCTTTCGATCTGGCATTCGAATATGCAAGTTTTTAGCATGTTCTTAAATCTAGATCGACTATAAAATTTCTTCTTATGTAAGATAGAAAGAAACACTTTTTTTCCATCATGGTCCTTTTTTTTTGGGTACCATCTATTATGCCCCTTTTACTCAAAAATATAATAGCAATTAATTATCATATGATGACAGATCAAACCGTTTGTTCCACTTGGGCTTCAGTATTTTGTTGGAGTGCAAACTGCATCATCAACAAAAAATAAAATCTAAGAATATATAAATCTGCATAGACTTTTTTTTATGAGAAAAGAAAAATAAATTTTCTTAGGCTTGGTACCGAGAATCAGAACCCAAATAGAGTTTTGCGAGCATATAGACAATAGGATAGGACTAGTACACCCACTCTTGCCTAAGTAGTGAAAAATTATTTATTGAAATTTTAAAATATAAGTAGTTAGAAGTTATTATAACTAGACCACCCAATACTCACGTAATATGGTGACCTAAATCTAATATTATATCATTCTTGAGGTGTAACACAATATTAATCAATTGATATATAGTTAGGAAGTAACAATCAATTTTTGAAAGATAAATTAAAAAAATTACTAATTAATCCCATGAAAGAAACCTGTCTAGTTTATATTGGTGGGATAATTATTAAATTAATGTTGGTATTAGTTAAAAAATATAATAGAAAATTAAATTGAGAACCACTTCATTACAAAAATCAAACTTCAACCAGATATGTTGAATGTACTTATGTACAAATCAATTCATCTCAACTAACCCCTATTGATAACGAAATGATTAAAGAAAATAGGTTTTAAGAAGATTCGTGCATTCAATAAACAATTAGGTTTAATTCTTGTGGTAAAATAAACAAATATATGTGACTTTTTTTATTAATGTTATAAGCAAAATGGGATCATGCGCTAAACATGAGGTTAGTATGATGGTGTAATAATGTTTTAAAAAAATTGGTTGCGATACTTACATGTCAACTATATGCTTAGCTTGTGCATACATTTTTATAATTTAAGTCACATTTGATCATACATATGCACTAGTCTATGCATGTATGTAGAATGTAGATGCTGGAGTTTGGGTGAATTAATTTTTTAAATTTTAGAAACATTAATAATATGTATGGAAAGTCATGAAATTTTTATTTTCATTTATCGTGATATATTGTGAAGGGAGTGAACAAGGGAAATAGGCTCAATATTCATGTACAATACACATATACCAACCCCATTGTTTCTCAATATTTTTATTTAGTGTATTTTTATAACATTAGATTTTCTAAATAGTAACAGTAAAATTAGTAAACCTATGCAGTTAATCTGTTCTAAATGTTAATTATTTATTTTTGCTTGTTTTTGAACAAGTTTTCTTAGGATAGTAGAATATTTATATCACTATATATAAATTATATATGCTACGTAATTGATTGGAATTTCTTACTAAGAATGCAACAACCCACTAAGTTGACTAGAAAATGTGACATGTTGGAAGCTTGAGGTGTCATGATTCATGATTTTTCTTTGAACTAAGGTGTCAAAAATTATACTACCTTGCCTTTTTTTTTCATGGTGGAAGCTTGGAATTTTTTTTGGTAAGAGAAAAATTATATATATTTTCCTCTGTTAGTTTTTATTTTTACAACATATACTCCTTTGTTCAGCAAAATTTGAAATATATCTTTTACTCCCACCATCGTAAATTATAAGCTACCTTTCGCAAAAAATTATCTTAAATTATATAAATCGTTTACGATATCAATGAAACATTATTTTTTACCTTTAATAAATTATTATTTTCTTTTATTTCAATCCTTTAATTTATCTTTCATATATCACTAATTAAAAATAATTTTGTAGATAACCCATAATTTCTCTTTTACATACAAAATTAATTATATTTCTTAATATGTGTGAAATGGTTAAAGCAACTTATAATTTAGAATGTATGAAGTATTATTTTCTCATTCATAATTTACTCTTTCTTCATTGACATAATATTGTAAGTATATGTAAAATAATTGATGGAGTTCGATGTGTGCTTCCGAGGGCCAGAGGCCCAACTATGCTAGGATTAACACTAGTACGTGTAATGTTATTTTCTCATTCATAATTTATTCAATTTTAATTACATTTCTTAATGGATGAATCACTTGGTTTCATTTTAATGTTGTGTGTTTGTTAGAAAATTTGATGAAGTGTTAGAAGCACTTATAAAGTGTTCAACCTCCACTTTTCTATTCGATGTGAGACATATAATTCACATTTGCATGCATATTGGTTCAATTATGGGTAATTGAGATAATTAGACTAAGGAAATAATAGAAAAGAAGAAGAGGAGAGTGTAGAAGGTAGGAAGAAGAGTGAGAGAGCTATTGAAGTGGAATGTACCGCGAACACCTCTAGATCCTCAGACTCGTCAAAGTTAAAGAAGAAGTTGAATCGACGTCGTTATAAGATATGGATCCAACTTCTACGAATATTTAACTTTGTTATACTTTCATAAAATTAATTTTAAATTACACTTATAAAAGTATCATGATGTGACAAACATATGATGTTATGAGCATCCACCTCATTGGATGAAATATTATTAAACTCATAAATAGGCCTTAAGACTAATTTCCTAACAAACACACTACATTAACATTCACCCCATCCATGAAAACTTTTTTTTTATGGTCAATAATGTCATGAACAATGCTAAATCCCACTTTAGAAATGCCAAATCCCACTTCAAAAATGAAACTAAGTGAACCAAAGTCATAACTCAACACTTTTTTAAAGGGGAACAAACTTAAACCCATATTAATCAGTTGGTATATACCCATCATCCGATCAATCAATGTCATGTTAATTAATGATATATTTCTGAAAATTATAATATTATCTCATAATTTAAAATAAAACTTATATTTAAGATTCTCGTTTTGTTTTTTCAAATTGAGTTTAACAACTCTTTTTATATAAAAACACAAACACACACCAAACACAAAAGAATCTCTCTATGGTTCTTCTTCTCAAGAACTTCATCAGAAAGAAGAAAAAACAGAGTCTCTCTCACATTCTCTGAAACTCAATGGCAAAATCCAAGAACAATGCAAAGAAGTTATCATACATATCAGTTCCATCACAAATCATAAACTCCATTTCATCTTCTTCTCTTCAATCTCTCATTGATTCTCCAAAGAAAACTTCAAAAACTACCATCTTCACCAGAAAATCAACACTCTGGTTTCTTGCTCTGTTTCTTGTTGGTTTCTTTGGTATGTTCAAGTTTGGTTTCAACCCTGACACCCCATTTCCTCAAAAACCATGCTCAACAATTCATCAAGAGTTCTCAATATCAAATCATCATTCATTTTCCAAACTTGGTTTTGGTAGTGTTCTCTTACAGAAAGAGAGAAAAACATCTTTGAAAAATGACCATAATGATGAGTTTTTGGAACAAGAACAGGAACAAGAAAGAGGACAGTTTTTGGTTTCGAATGTGCAGCTTCGAGCAAAAGGGTCTAATGGATTTGAGAAAAAGAGTGAGTTTTGGAAGAAACCAAATGGTTTGGGATATAAACCTTGTTTGAGTTTTAGTAATGAATATAGGAGACAAAGTGAAAGGGTTTTGAAGGATAGAAGAAAGTATCTTATGGTTGTTGTTTCTGGTGGGATGAATCAACAGAGGAATCAAATTGTTGATGCTGTTGTTATTGCTAGGATTCTTGGTGCTGCTTTGGTTGTTCCTGTTTTGCAAGTCAATGTTATTTGGGGTGATGAAAGGTATAGTTAAATAAATTAAATATCGTCCTTTTTCGTAGTTTATGATGATTTTCGTTTTCTATGTTGAATCTTATTTAGCACTGATACTTCACAATGAAAGCGTGTTTGGTGTCTGACATGTTTTGGTATTGAACACTGACACACGTGATTACATTCAATTTATTACCGATTGATGTCATTGTCGTTATCTGAATGATTTGGACTACTAAATAATCATTTAATGTTAATTATTTTTAATACCAGTTTTGGAATTTGGAACTTAAGTGCAGCTTAAGCAATAGTTATGTTCAATCATAAGTAATGATTTAATGTATTTTTTTCTATGTTAAATCCTTGTAATAGAAGAGAGTTTTGTATTACTTAATACTTATAATGTTTATGTTTTTCGTTGCTTTGGTTGCAGTGAATTTGGTGACATATTTGATCTAGAACACTTCAAAAGAGTCCTTGAAAATGATGTGAGAGTGGTTTCAGCATTGCCATCAACACATATAATGACAAGGCCAGTGGAAGGAAGGCCTCCACTTCATGCCACTCCGAGTTGGATCCGCGCAAGATACCTCAAAAGAGTAAGAATAGTTCACTGTTTTTTGGTTTGTTTACTTGTTCCTGTGTGAATAATTTTGAGTCCTACAGTCTACATTTGTGGAATAATTTCATAGATGTCATTTTCAGACAAGGTCATCGGACACAATACCGACATTGACATGTCGACATTAACAATAATTTGAGAAAATCGAATAATTGTTTGTAACAATATGTGTCGGTGTTTTGTTACTGTCATACACCAAACACGTCTTCAATCTGAAGTTTTACTACATAGGTTACTGAAATATGACACCAAAATTAATATAATCAGAGGTAACCCTTATTTAAATATGACAAAATGTTATAAGCTTTTGCATATTATTCATCTTGTTTGGAAAATGTAAGGTGTGTTTATGCTGTTGAACAAACCCTTTTTCTCATTATTTATGGTATGATCCTGATTGTACTATGCAGCTCAATAGAGAAGGTGTTTTGCTTTTACGTGGCTTGGATTCAAGGCTTTCTAAGGATCTTCCTTCTGATCTTCAGAAGCTTCGTTGCAAGGTATAGCAAAGTTTCTTCTTTTCTTGTATAATTTTAGAAAAGAAAAATGCTGTTTGTTTGAACACGAGGAAGTGTATTTTGATTGATGATTGTGTTCGTGAAAATAAGTTAGGCCCTAACTCAACTTCACAAAATCGGCTTGTAAGTTGAAGACTAATTAAACTTTATAAGCACTATTTGTATAAGACCATATCATCGGGTGATGTGAGACTAAAAATACCGCGATGAAAAGCCAAGAAAATACTTAAAAAGACTAAGAAGTTTATTTATACCACAAGTAATTGCAGATTGTGAAAGTTGCCATCTAAATTTCCAGGTAGCTTTTAATGCATTAAGATTTGCTGAGCCGATCGAGGAACTTGGTAACAAGATTGCTGAGAGAATGAAAAGCAAAGGACCTTACCTTGCTCTTCATTTAAGAATGGAAAAAGATGTATGGGTGAGGACTGGTTGTCTACCTGGTCTAACTCCTGAGTATGATGAGGTTATAAACAATGAGAGAATTCAAAGACCGGAACTCTTGACTGGGAGATCAAACATGACTTACCATCAAAGAAAAATGGCTGGACTTTGTCCTTTGAATGTTATCGAAGTTATGAGGTAATTCTTCTATCTATCGATCGATCTATCTATTTATTATTACTAAAGAGACCTATTTAGTAGCCCTTTTACAATAGGTCACTTATGTAGCTACCGATGTGGGTGGTCATCACGAGTTGATGTCAAACACGGACACAATATTGATACTTGCGATTACATACAACACTTATATTTTCTCAAATCATTATCGGCGTATGTGTGTTGTAATCCATGTCATGTCCTCTGTCCGTGTTTGTGCTTCATGTCCATGTCTGCTATTAGAATATAGTCATTATGTTTTATGTGGATTATCAAAATTTTGAGTGCAAAAACAAGATTTCATGATAGATGTTTTTGGTTTCATATTTAGGTTACTGAAAGCTCTAGGAGCTCCAAAAGATGCAAAAATTTATTGGGCTGGAGGGAATCCATTGGGTGGAAAAGAAGCTTTACTTCCACTAATTCAAGAGTTTCCTAATTTTTACAATAAGGAAGATCTTGCCTTGCCAGGAGAATTACAACCATTTGTAAGGAAAGCTTCTCTAATGGCTGCCATAGATTATATAGTCTCTGAGAAGAGTGATGTTTTCATGCCATCTCATGGAGGAAATATGGGCCGTGCAATTCAGGTATGATTGTCAAGTTTGACAAGGGCACATGTCACTGTTCAACTCGTGTTAGTATCTGACACATGTGATTACATTCAGTCACTACATTTTCATAAATTATTATTGGTGTCTACGTGTCAGTGTCAATGTCGTGTCTGATGTTTGTGTCTTGTCGGTGCTTCAGGGTCACAGGGCATTTACTGGACACAAGAAGTATATAACTCCAAACAAGAGACACATGCTTCCTTATTTTCTAAATTCTTCACTCTCTGAAGAAGAGTTTAACATGATTATCAAGGAACTACATCAAGACTCATTAGGGCAGCCAGAGCTCAGGACTAACAAAAATGGGAGAGATGTTACCAAGTATCCTGTCCCTGAGTGCATGTGCAATGACTCACATGCTCAATCCTGATTTACACATTCACACAAGATTCTGGTTTAGGAAAGTTACCCTACCACTGAACAAGAAATTTAAGTGCTATTTTGGATGGTTGTTTCATTTTTTGATCCCTTTGGAAGCACTTTAAGATCCTTTCGGGGGGGAAACTATGAGAGTTCATAGCACCTATGTAGCATCGACGCTTCTAATTGAAGACATGTTTGGTGCTCGGGACCGACATGACACCAGTACATTGTGTTACATCTAATCACTTTTATATTGGTGCCTACGTGTCAGTGTCGTATCTATTATCCGAGACCGGCATCGACACATGTCAGGTGTACTCCCATTAGTACTTAGTTAGGTTTGATAGTTATATGGAAATGTAGTTTATACAACAGATCATTGTTTTTTTATTCTTTATACAAAGTGATTGTATAGGATACATGTTCTCTTCTTCTTTTTTTGTGTAATTCTTGTTACTTCATTCTAATGAATACTTGTAGATATTTGTATAAATTAAATTATTTTTATTCTAGTCAATTGTTATTGAAGATCACGTGTGCAACCCTTGTTATCATTTAATTTAGGAATATATTGTAAGACAAGTTAGAAGAAAAAGAAAGGTTGAAAATGTGCTGCATTTTATGATAAAGTTTGATTAAGTGAGTAAATCAGAAATAGAAAGTTACTTTATTAGCAAAAAACAAACAAAAAAAAAGTTACCTTGTATACCCTTCAATTTCCAAAGATTAACATTATTGTAAGTTTGGCATCATGTGTTTGTTGTGGCATTATTCTGGTTAAAGTTTAATGTTCACTTTAGGACTTGGTACTATTTGGCCATGACCACAAATGAAACATTGTCTAACCTCTTGTATGAAAAACATCCAAAAGGAAGCTAGCAACTATCTAGTAAGGTATTATTTCATCATATAGATTCATATAGCTTTGGATTACTACTTTTGTTTTTTGATATAAATTAAATTTAGATCAAGGGTCCATGCAAAGCTCATTGAGAACTATCAACCTAAAGTAAGTTTATATATAGCATGCCAACAAAAGACTTTAGAAACAAACTCAAATCACAGCTAGTATGATCTGAAGCAGGGTTTTAAATAGTCGTCACAGTAATGCTTGAAGTCGTTCCATGATCCTTAATATTGTTGAGTATCATGATCAAATGAAGAAATGCAACCTAAATTACACTCGCAGATCTTTATTTAAAACCTTGAGCACAAGGGGAGCCATCAACCATAGTGAAAGTTTACGATAAAATTTATATATAGCCTATAACACTTGAGATCGTTCCAGGATCCTTAATATTGTTGAGTATTGCGGTCAAATAAAAATGATGTAACCTTAATTGCACATGTTGACCTTTATTTAAAACCTTGAACACAAATGGGACCATCGACCTTAGTTATAGTTTACGATAAAAATGAATATGATTAAAAATTATAATCAAATTGACTTAATTTAAGATCATCTAATTATCAATTTGATCCTAGGAAACAAACATGTTCTGTTTGGAAAGAAATCATATAATTTTATTAATGGTTTCATATGTTCATTCATTCAGCTCACTACAATTAAATAAGCAGTAAAAAAACATCATGGCCTACTAGGATTTGGTTTTTTCTTCTTGTCAATGTTATCTACCATCATTGCCAACTATAATAATAGTACCTTCCTAAATGGTTTTGTCTTAATTCTTTTTAAAGCATCAACTTACTTCAATTCACTGCTTTGCTACTCTCATAGAACACAATGGTAGTTTTCATATTTTTTTGTTTGATTCACATAACTTTGAATTCAACTTTACAATCTATGTGTGTCAGCAGTTTCAGGATCATTTCTTAGTGAAAGGTTATGTCCTCCATGCTGGCAACTATGCATAATGTCCTTGATCATATAACTAGCTGGCCCCCATGACACAAACTAATGGTACTAGCTTGTAACCTTGTGCATGTACTTCATTGGAATTGAGCATCAAAGTAGTGTTTGATTTGGTGTCATGAGGGTCCCGAATTACTCAATAATCTTTAAGTGTTGGTTAAACAAACATGAATATATGGGTAACGCGCATGTAGGGGTGGGAATAGGCTAGGCCGAGCTGGGCTTTGCAAGGCCTGTTTAAAGGTCTGTCTCATATGAACATCTTTAAATAAACAATGTGATCTAAGTTTAAATAGACCAGCGAACTAATATATCAATTAGATTAAACTCTCTTTTGATAATCAACATGAGTTTTCAGGGAATTTGATTATATATTGTATCATATTTTAATTCTAGTTTATAATAATACATTTAAATATAAAAAAAAATTAATGTATATTAATAAGTTTAAATTACTGAAAAAAGTTAACAAATTTTTATTTTAATTCAAAGTACAAAATATAATATAATAATAAATAATATTATTTATATTTACTTAAATACGTTGGCTTAATAGGCTTAAGAGTCTTTTTGAATGGCATGTGGCCTGACCTTTTAAGCTAAATAGGCTTTTAAAAAAGCCTAGGCCTTCTCTGTTTAAGAAAAAAGCATGGCATGTCGTAGGCTACGTCGTATGCCCCTGTAAGGCAGTCTGGCCTATTTCCATCCCTACGCGCATGGGTTCACTCGTTAGTGTAGACTTAAGACTTTGGAGTGTGCTACTTTTAAAGTTACAAGTTCGAATCTTCGTGTCAATTCTTATAGGCTAGTTCATAGAAAGTTTTTTTCATGCTTTAAAAGGGATTTCCGCTAGTGGACAATAGGATTGGTCTCTTGAATTAATTATTCGTTCATTGGATTGGATATTGAGGTTTTTTAAATAAATAAAAAACATACATGAATAGCTATTATTATCCATATTTGACAATGTGTTATGATCCTCTGGAATCATTGTATGGTGCAATCGGTTGTAGAGTTGTTAGATTTTACAATTGATTATTTTCCATTCCAAAGCCGGTCTCCCCCCGATGGATGGTTGGTTTGGACCTATGTCCTTCCAACCTTCTAATAGAAGAGACATAAAAGGTGAGAAAAATAAAGGACTTGAATTTTTGGGTGGAATTAAAGAGACATTTTCTGTTTTTTTTTTTTTTGGTATTGAAGGGCTCAACATTCACCACCCTACATTTCTAAAAGAATCCCATATTTTTTAAAGTGTATTTGTAAGCAAATAATTCACGTTTTGTTTTCAAAAATTTATTGGAGGTGTGGAAAGTACCTTCAACATGTGAAAGCAATTATTTATGTCAACCAAAAATCCAAACATAAACCAAAACATATTCTTCAATTAAAATTTGACTTCATATCCCCCTCATTTATACCTACATCCTAAAATACATGGTATTCTCAATATACTCTTAAATTTAACAAACAATAATAAGGATTGTAATGTGAAAAATTAGACTTAGACTCACACAAAGCATAACGGTGTATATTGAAGTTGTTTTCATTTTTTTTAAGTCAAACATTACTCAAAGTGTTGAATGTATAAATGTTGGACACTTCATTGTGTGAACTATCTTTAGAATTAGAAATGAGATTCACTCGTTTTAAAATACTTGACTCAAGTCAAAAAGTATAAAGTTAGCCAATAGAATATTGTTCAGTGGCTAACCAAACGACAAAGTGTCTAACTCACCTTCCTCACATATCATTCTTTACTTCTCTTTTTTTACTTTGACAGAATTTTTACCTCTTACGGTAAAAAAATAGATTATTGGCAAAATGAATGAATATTATCAAGAACACTCTTTAAAGTGATTCACAATGTCCAAATTTTTTTTACTTCTAACCGTCACTTCTAACTCTTTAATTGGCACAATGAGTGCATTTTGGAGCAAATTTCTTTACTTCTTACTGTCAAAAGAAAGATTCATTACTTCTTTATCATGTTGTTAAGAACACTCTTTAATTTGGTTCACTCACATTGTTGCCACTACGTAAGTTACTGTCATTCATTTCAATTCATTTGCTCCCATTTAATCCAACAGAGGCCAACTCCCTCTTCCTCCTTCAACCACACATGTTCATCTTCAATGTCTCCTCCTATCACTAAGTAATACACCAACCATCAACCCAAGTTCAAACTCATTCACTTCAAGGTAATAACAACCTTGTTGATATAAAGAAAAATGCTACAATAGTCTAAAGATATTAATTTCTATCTATGAAAGCACTGTCACATCAACATCGTGATAATTTAAGAAAATGATTTAACTCAATATAATCACATGTATCGGTGTCTGTGACGGATACAAGACATGCTTTCGATCAAAAGTATTAGAGCATCCACAATAGAGACTTTCACATTTGAGGTCTTAAATGAGTCTCATATGGACACATCACTTTTTTTAATTATTTTTTAATAATAGTACCTAATAGGTATCAACCATTCCAATGGAGATTCTCTATCAAAAGGCCTAAATGGATCCCACCAATAACTATTTATTAATGAAAAGCAATAAAAGCAACTTAAATAATAATTATTTTATTGAAAAATGGTGTAGGGTCCACTTAAAATTGGGGGTCTTAAGAGACCCCTAATTATTTTTTTCTTCACAATGTGGGTACCTATTAGATACCGGGTCTTAAATGGTAAAGGTCATTCCAATGTGGATGCTCTTAGTGCCGTAGAGATTTCTATGCACCTGAGCATTAAACTACCTGATGATGTATTGTTGATAATAACATTCATTAAAACTGAGTATAAACCTATGTATCAAACATTGACATCCCTATATAATAATGTTGTTTCATGTTAACAATTAATATTTATATTCTTTGTGAGTATACCATTTATTATGTCTCTAAGTACTACTTATTTGTGGAGCAGTTTCATGCTACAGGTAGTTTGGTACTAACACACCTAAGAAATAAGTTAAAAAAAAAAATATAAAAAAAAACCAATTATATTTTTGTTTCAAAGAATCAATTTCTAATGTATTTCTGGCTCATACATGGATACCGGAAAGACACTGACACGTTGGCATCAGTAGTAATTTAAAAAATTGACATAACTAAATATTATCACGTGTATTGGTATCATATTTGAGTCAGACACAAACACATGTCAGATGCCAAAACACGTTTTTGATCAAAGTGTCCGTGCTTCCGTGTCTATACAAGTCATCTGAGTGAGAACTATTTTTTCCTTCCTTGGTATGACTTTATACTTTGTGATCTTTATATTTATCAGTTTATCTCCTTGTCTAGACAAGTCACCATATTATTTTGATTTAGCTTTATTTTAAATTTGTTAGAGACTGATGCCTCATTGAATCTTTTTTGACAGTGGTGGTATTCACAATTTTTGAATGAACATCAACACTTCCATGACAAATGTGACCGGACGCGTAATTTAAGGGGTGGTTGTCACTAATACCTTGCCAGCTGCAAATCGCTATGCAGCACGTGTTTGCGCTCAAGAGCATCAAACGGAGAAAATTTTGAATTTTGGAGCGGTTTTCCTTGACCTTGTTACACATTATGAGAAGTTATACAAAGTCAGGCCCCCAAAAATTGTTATCTTTCTTGGTTGTGTTAATGAGAGCCAATTTCACATGGTTCTAATCAAGGAGTTGAAAGATTTAAAGACCGTATTTCCGCACTCAAATTACTTTCCAACTATCACTCTTATTGTAGCTCAAAAACCACATCAAAGATGATTCTTGCTTTGTAGGAATTGGCCAAAATGCTGGTGACTCCAATTCAGTAGATGCATTTTTCTCACAATTGTCCTTAAGTTCTGCAAACACCTGCGTGATTTCAAATATCATGTATGATCAGACATTAGACCTAGCATCCTAAAATGTTTTGACTCATAATAGTATTAGGATCCTTTCTTTGATTAAGAAAGAAATCCGAGAACAGAACAGTATTGAGCAATCATAATAAAGAAGATTGCAAAAGAATCACTATAATGCTTTATTCGACAGCAATTGGGAAGAAAAGGTATCGAAGAATTTCAAAGGAGCACTGTCCTTTCACACTGGATTAATTAGTCATTAAACTCAATTATTCAGAACCCTTCCTTCTATCAATTGCGACCTATTTAAATAGTTAGGTGCTTATAAAACCGAAATCAATGTTGTCAATCGCTGAAAATAGCGGTATGCTGAAATTCCGTACATGAAAGAAAAAATAAAGAGAAAAAAACTTGTAATGAAGCGTACACATGGAAACAAATAATTGTGCATGGTATCAGCTAAAATATTTGCTACCTACAAACCAAAGAAAAGTTATCACAAAAGGAGCAAGAGTAAATAATAAAGATAGTAGCCACAAGTCACAACACAATTCATGGATTCAACAATCTTTGTTTGTTATTTAAATTACCTTCTTCAGTGTAACAAACAATGGTTCAATGAAAAAAAGGTTAGAAAATTAAACTTTTATTTCTTGTAATTTTCTATCTCTTGATAGTCGCATATTTTCCAAAATAGACTGCAATAAGCAATTTATAAACACAGATGCACGAATCATTGCTAGTAAATAATTTAAACTTTGAGAAACAATAAAATAAAATTATATTCGTAAAAAAAAACTAAAATTATAAAACTAGCACCTTCCATCCCGTTCTCATTTAAGCAGTGTAAAATCTGACCAACGTACAAAACAGTGGCAGTATTCTCATGCATTTCTGCTCAGAAAGTTTGCGACCAGGACCACCTGCTGATAGCTTCATTTACCAATTCATTACCAAAGTTGTTATCTGCTGTAGAATTATCAAAAGCTTTCTTGGAAGCAGATTTGGTCAACTCACGAGCTGATTCATGATTACACGACATGGTAATTCTTGTAGGCTTCTTTTCCATTTCTAACTGTAAAGAGGTTTTTAAAGAAAAAAAACTTTGTTTTGTCTATCAACATCTTATACCATATTCAAATCATTATCAGGCACACATATGTGTTGGTCAGCTTTGTCACTAGCAAGAAAGTAATGAACCATTTTTGTGAGCTCCAACCCAACTATATCCTGGAATTTTCTTCAACCCATGGTCGTTTATATGTGATCTTGTCTTTCTCGCATCATTCCACCTACCACATTGAGCATAAATATCCGACAAAACTACATAATGAACTGCGTTTCTCGGTTCAAGTTTAAGGAGGTGATGCACGGCAACCTCTGCTAATCTGACATTTGAATGGATTTTACATGCTCCCAGGAGGGCACCCCAAACTCGAGCATCAGGCTCTGTTGTCATTTTATTAAGTAAACTTGAAACTTCATCAAATAAACCAGCACAGCCCAAAAGATCAACCATGCAGGCATAGTGTTCCATACTGGGTTCAACATGATGCTTTTCACACATGGAGGCGAAAATGTCCCGTCCTTCTTGAATTAAACCAGAATGTCTACAAGCAGATAATACACTGATGTAGGAAACTGAATCAACACGGACATTACTCTCTTTCATTACCGAAAAAAGAGCGACAGCAAGTTCACCTTGACCATGCATAGCATATGCCGAAAGCATTGTGTTCCATGAAATAGTGTCTTTGTTGTCCATTTCATGAAAACATTCCTCAGAATAACTGAGCTGTCCACATTTAGCATACATATCTATGAGACTGTTTCCAACAAGGGTACCAGACAGAAATCCCATTCGGATTATGCAAGCATGAAAAGCCATAGCCTCTCTTAGCACTGACAAATACGATACACCAGGAAGGATGGTCACAAAAGTGACTAAATTGGGCCTAACATTTTCTAATTTCATCCGGCGAAAAGTGGAAATTGCTTCATTAGCATATCCATTATGCAGATACCCTGTAATCATCACATTCCAAGATACCTCATCTTTTACATGCTTGGTTAAGCAAAACAAGTGTTCGACTGAGCCAAGGCTCCCACATTTGGCATACATGTCCATTAGAGCAACTTTTACATGATTGTCAGATTCAAAACCACTCTTTTCAATACATCCATGAAAACATGTTCCTAGGTCTAGGTCCTCCAAAATGGCGCAAGCTGAAACCAAACCCACCATGGTTCCACTATCTGGTTGAATCAAACTTAATTGTAATCTATTGAACATTTCCAATGCAAGATTTGAGTCACCATATTTGGTAAGCCCATTTATCAAAGTATTCCAGACCACAACATCTTTATTTTGCATTCTGTTGAATAGTGTCATAGCATAAGTAAATAATTCAAATCTAATGTACATTGAGACAAGGGTTGTTACCATTGAGATATCGGACTCCATATCTGCTTTAATGGCATAGCAGTGCAAAATCTTACCTAATCCGATATTTGAAATTTCTGCACTAGCTGAAACAAGAATTGACAGAATCGCTTTATCTGGTTTCAAACCTTCATACTGCATCACTTGGAATATAGACAATGCTTCTCCAGGATATCCAGTTTCCACAAGAGCCGATAAAAAAGCAGACCAAGCAACCAAATCTCTTCCTTCAAGACTAAAAAACAATTCTTTAGCCTTCTTCAACTTGCCACATTTTGCATACATGCACACCATAGGAGTAGCAACAACAATATCTGACATTAACCCCATCTGTAAAGCATAGTTATGAATTTCCTTTCCTTTCTCTAGGTCTCTCATCTCTGCGACAACCAAAAGAGCATTTAAAATTGCGACCTTATTCATCTTAACATTATCACGCCGCATTTTATCAAGTAATTGAAGACCCTGAAAGTAACATCCATTTTTTACATATCCAGCCATCATCGTTGCCCAAGAAACATCATCCCTAACCCCCATCCGGTCAAAAACCCGCCGAGCCAAATGCACCTCACCACATTTACAATACATATCAATCAACGAATTTGAAACCACACCACATATACTTCTCCTAACCACATAACCATGAATAGACTTACAACAACTAACATCCCCCAATCTAGAAATAGCCGGAGCCAAATTCAAGATACTAACCTCATCAACCTCCACACCCACCATCTGCATTCTCCAAAACATCTCCAACGCCTCACAAGGATTCAAACTCTGCGACAAACCCGAAATCATCGCATTCCAACAAACACCATCTTTCACTGGCATTTTATCAAACACGTTCCGTGCATTATCTAAATGTCCCATTTTACAAAACATGTCAATAAGACTAGTCCCAATAAACACATCGCATTCTAACCCATTAAAAACTATATCTTTATAAATATTCACACCCTCATGAAAATCTAGACTACTGGTACAAGCGTTTAAAACAAAGTTAAAAGTGTATTTATCAGGTTTAAGTCCAACTTTTAAGATTGTATGATACACGTTTATAGCTTTATGGAAGTGATGAAATTTGGAATAAGCTTTAATGAATGAATTGTAAAGAATTAGAGATGGGTTTTTTATTTGGAGGAAATGGGTGTGGATTTGAAGAAGAGGGTTTATGTGTTTGCATGAATTAATGAGTTTAAGGTAGTTGTGATTTTGTGAATTTGAATGTTTTGATCTGTATAATGGAATTAAAGTTTTCAATCTCATTTTGTAATGTGATCAGAAGAAACATGCGTGTGTCTGAAGTACACATATGATACCCGTATGGAATGAATAATATTTTTTGTGTAGCCTCAAGGGAATTTTTGTACGGACATAAATATAAATGAATAATATTTGATCACACAGATATAAAAACATTTTTCTTAAAAGACTAAATCATTTCATTATCAATTTCTTTTTCATTATTAAAAAAAATATTTTTATGTATGTGTGCCCAAACATTATTCATTTATATTTGTGATAATGGTAGACTTTCTCGTAGCCCCCTCTCCTTCTTTGATCAAATGGTTGATTGACTCATAAATAAACAAACAAACAACACCAAAGAGAGAGAGAGAAAAGTGAATTAATGGCGCAGATTATAGCAGAACAAACAACATGAAAGAAATAAGTTGAAGAGGATTCAAATACAAAAGTTTTTGATTTGTCTTATTTTGTGTCACTAATTCATTCTAGTGAACATGATCCCTGTTGGTAGAAAGTTGACCGAAAGAAGAAGTTGAGTTAGTGGTGGTGTTGGATTTTTTTAAAGAAAAGGGAAAATGTAAAAAGATATCGATGAAGAAGAAAGTAAAAAGTTGAAGCTTGTAGTCTTTATTTAGGAGTTTGGAGAAGAGAGTTTTGAAGGAAAATAAAAGAATTGGGAAGAGAGGGTTTTGGGGTTTAATTTGTTTTCTTCACAATAGAGGAGAGAGTGTTGAAGGAAATAAAAAAAAAGGAATTGGGAAGAGAGGGTTTTGGGGTTTAATTCGTTTTCTTCATGATACTAAATTCTCTTCTGTTAGGAAACTCAAAAATTGTATTAGAGGAAGGTTTTATAAGGTTTATGAGTTTTAAAAGTTTAATTTATGTTGTTATCATATGTGCTCTTGTCAATCTAGTGGCTCTCAATAATTGTTTGAAGTGGTCCACGGGTGAGGGACTTGATAGAACCCTCACCCTAGAATTCAACTCATAAGTATTAGTTTAATATTATCTAAAAAATTGTTCTTTCAAAAAATAAAATAAAAATTTCTCTATATATTTTTCACCCCCACAAATATCCTCCTTCCCCTCCCCTCCAAACAAAGAAGAAGGAGCAGCAGCACTAAACAGTGTAAAAGTGGTAGATAAGACACTACTAAAAAAGCAAAATTAGCGAGGGAAATTAGTGACAGAAAAAATGAAATTCCTCACAAATTCCTTGGTCGTAAAATTTAGTGACGGAATTAGAGAGGGATTTCAAGTTTTCCCTCACTAAATATCTCTCACTAATTTTTGTTTTTTTAGTAGTGAGAGTGAAATGTCAATAAAGCTACCAAAAATGCGAAATAAGTCCTCAATTTTGATTACGTGTTACAATTTAAGAGGGGTGAGAATGTGTTATTGCAGTTGCCATAACAGCAATATTAATCACAATTTGAAACCATTACAATATGCTTACCTAGCAAGTGAATGGTAAGAGAATGAGCATCTTCAAATTCTAAAAATTACAGGTAAAATTGAACAATGAAATCAACTCATCAAACAGATTACTCCTTTTTTCTGTTATTAAGGAATGATCCTAAATAGCTTATGGTTAAAATTTTCACCTAAATACCAAGTAGACCAATCCAGGTAACTGTGGCCTCAAATGAAACCATTGTAGAGTACTATTTTGTTCCTCAGTTAAAAAATGAGCAAAATTTGTGCATGACTGTTTTATTTCCAATCTGGAACATGCTGAATTTGTTCCAAAATACTTCCGCGCAAACCCATCAAGTTCAATACAAACCGCAACCCAAGTGCAGACGATCTTCATTTTCTCAAACATACGAAAATACACCCAACTTACACGACCTTAAACCCTTTTGTATGCAAAGTTAATCCTTCATCTTCACAAGCTTCACACTTCACAGTAATAATGTTTCAATAAAAACTCATCATGCTTGCATTAAAGATGATTCTTGTTTTGTAGGCATTGGCCAAAATGGTGATAACTCAACAACTTTTCCTATTATTAGCAGAGTTGGTGACTCCAATCCATTAGATGCAATTTTCTCAGGTAGGTCCTTAAGTTCTGCAAACACCTGCATGATTGCAAATAATAATCAGTGAATGGACCTCAAAAGAAGAGATGAATTCTTGCTTGTCATTCAACTGTCAACAACAACCATTCTGTATGGATGCTTTCTTTGAGTAAGAAAGAAATCCCAGAACAGAACTATATTTAGTAATCATAAGAATGAAGATTGCAAAAGAATGACTGGAGTTATTCAGAAGATTAACCGTTCATAACTATACAGAAGTATCCTCCCCTCTATCAATTGAGGCATATTTTGCTAAGAATAACCAAAATTACAACAGAAATGGTTTACTACTAATAACATGTTGATCAACCACATTAAAAACTAACAAAAGAACTAACTAATTTCTCTTAACAACTCATAACCACTCTAATATCCTTAAGTCTATATCCAAACACATTTTGAGGAATAAAATAAAAAATTTGCCTCAGTTGTCATGTTCAGTTTATTAAAAGAAATAACTTTTCAAGATTAATGACAATAAAGGCAACAAAACTAAATGTTTGGATAACCTTCTTTTCCCTTACGAACATGTCATGCAATAAGAAATTGCAGGTCCTGTGAAGAGTTGTTTTATATTTCTCTCTTCAAATACTCGTTTTCATATTTCTAAGGAAAGTGAAATAAGAACCAACAAAAATAAGTGAGAAGATGTCCTGAAAATTGTTGTGACAAGAGCATCATTTTCTTATATCTTTGTAAGCAAATATATAAGCGAATGAATTTCTATCTAGAGAAAATTAAATGTCTGTTGTCTGCATATAATTTAAGTAAAAAAAAAAACTTTGAACCAATTTATCAGATTGATAGCTGTTTTTCATATTTCTCAGCACACAGGCTCAAGTGATCTTAGGTATTGCATAAAAGAATAGAAGTGAAGGTGAATCTCAATAGTTCAAGCTACTCCAATCTTTAGGAATTAGGATATCATATTACTTATTCATAAATATTACGCTAAAATGAAAATGGCCATTTCTGTAGTAACTCAATAAATATATTAATAGAAAGAAGACAATTATGTTGTGAAAAGGGAGGTATGATCAATCTTACCGTGCGCTGCTGAAGTGTGGTTCCTCGCTCAATTGCTACTGCTGGTGTCTGAGGCGATAAACCATGATGCATTAATTTCTGTGAAAGGAAAGGGAAGGTTGACAAGCCCATATAAACTACCAAGGTTGAATCAGGATCAGCTGCATTTTCTGATACAAATAGAGGATCGGTTCCTCCTTTCCTCGAATGCCCCGTGAGGAATCTCACACTATTTGCAATACCGCGGTGAGTTAATGGAATGCCTAGCTCTGCTGCTATTCCAGATGCTGCTGTTATACCTGCAACCAATGAGAACTAATTAATTTATAATCACCCACCATCATTTCAATTTCACCGTTTCTTTAAGACAAAATTGCATCCATATGTCAATTAAATGATCACATATGTCAATTAAATGATGATTAAAACAAAAACGATAACATGTACAGGCTGTATGGATGACATACTAACTTTTGACAAGTCCAATTTCGTTTTAATTTATGGACACATATACTTAGTTTAATTTTGATACACTGTCAATGTAAGAAGTTTTACAGAGTCGACAAATCACAACCAATCATATGTATGACTTGAGAAATAGTTATGATTGAAGTCAAAAACAAATCCAGACACACACACAATCACAACAACGGAGCAATAGTGCCAATTAACATCAATGATGGTTCAAACTTATTACCAGTTTCAACAGTATATAGATAAAGACATCAATCAGCAGCATACCTGGAATAACTTTAACATGGATACCTTGCTGTTGCAAAAAGTCCATTTCCTCACCACCCCTTCCAAAGACCTAAAAATACCAAACAATAAGACAAGTTTCATTATACAAACCATAACAACCAAATGCATTATCCTACACCAGAAAAAATCTCAAGTGAAAACTCACCAATGGATCACCCCCTTTAAGTCTCACAACAGTAGCCCCAGCTTCTGCAAAACTCAAAAGAAGCTCGTGTATTTCTTCCTGCAACAAGTTCACAATCAAACAAAAACAAAAATTCATTTCATCAGTATCAAGAAACCAAAACAACTCTCTGAATCCTAAAGTATAAAAGAAAGTGAAAAAAACAACAAAAATCTAAAAAGGGATGATGAATGAATTGACATCTATATAGCACTAACACGTTATATTGAAGGCATGTCTCAGCATCTGACACATATCGACAGGACACTGACACATGGAATGGAACTATATACAATCACTTCTATTTTTCAAACCATTATCATTGTCAGTATCTTGTTTGTATGGTGTTTGATGATGTATGTCTGCTTCATAGATTGACATCTAAGCATAACATTTTTGGCTTAAGCAAACAAATAATTAAAACAACACCACTTGGGAAAACACCAAAAAGACGGTAACTTTATATACCCGAGTTCTACTATGATAACCTAAGAAGGGATATAGTAATTGACTTCTATGTAAGAACCGACACTTCAGATTGAAGGTGTGTCTGAGTGTCTTGTCTGACACGTGTTGATACTCAGAAGACATATGACCAGACACTCACACATAAAACTACATACAATTAGTTTCTATTTTCTAAAACTATTACTAGTGTCTACGAGTCAGTGTCAGTATCGTGTTTGGTGTCTCTACTTCATAAATTGACATGTAATCATAAAAATTTATGCTTAAGCAACACCACTTGTAAAAACACAAAAAAGAGAGTAAATTTCCAAACCTGAGTTCTACTAATTGACATCTTTGTAACTATGACACTTCAGATAGAAAGTGTGTCTAAGTGTCTTGTCAAACACATGTCGACACGGACAAGACACAGATGCATCTAACTACATACAATTAGTTCTATTTTCTAAAATCATTACTAGTATGGTATCTATGTGTCAGTGTCAGTGTCGTGTCTGGTGTCGCTGCTTCATAAATTGACATCTAAGTGATACAATAATTGGCATTTACGTAAGCACCAATACTTCAAATCAAATATGTAGTGTATGCACGGACACATGTAATTACATACAACCACTTCTATTTTCTAAATTTAGTGTCGCTATCAATGTGTCGGTGTCAGTATCATGTCTAGTCTCCATAATAGACTAATACATAATTAACAAGTCATCATATTTTTTTGCCTTAAACAAATGACCAAGACAAAAATTAAAGCATCCCCACTTGACAAAACACAAAAAATACACTAACTTTCCATCCATACCTGAGTTCTACTATGATACCCAGCAGTTTTCCCCACATAAAGCAGTTTAGCATGATCACCAACCAAATCCAAAACATCATTACTAACCAACCTATCATACAACAACAAATCAGCACTCTTAATAACTCTAACAGCTTTAACAGTCAACAACTCAGGATCACCAGGTCCAGTTCCAACCAAAAACACATCACCCTTCACACACTCCCCTTCACTACATTTCCCTTCACTTTCCCTCTTCTCTTTCAATACCTTCACAAGCTTTTTCAGCTCTGGAAGCTGTAAAGCTATATCATCCTCTCTTACTGAACCTCTTGAATCATCACTAGGGATGTGATTACATGAGGTTGTTTTCTGATAAACCCATTGGTCTCTTTGGTATCTTTCTAAAGAGTGTTTCTCTGTGAAAGGTGAGGTTGATGAGATTGTGCAGGAGATTGAGGAAATGGGGTGGCGTTGATTGATGAGAAAATGGTGAATTGGAGTGAAAGATGGGATTTTGTGAAGAAGAGCCATGATGGGTTGTTTTGGTTTGTGAAGAAAATGAGACAGGAAATGATTGGTTTTAAATTAAGGTTGTTGTGTTGTGTTTGAATTGGACTTTGGAGAGATTGAGGAGACAAGACAGTGTTTGAGTTGTTCTTGTTCGCCTTTGGGTTTTGGGAGGGACATGCTTCACTTTTTCTCCTCGTATATTTTTTTTCCTTTTTAATTGAATGTTTTTGTGCGCATAGGTTAATCTATCCAATTTTATTTTATTTTTTTTGAAGAAAATCTATCCAATTTGATTTAACATTGTTCTATTTTCAATGTTGGATTTTAATCTATTGATCTTTGATTAAGTATTTTATTTTGCGGTGGAGATAATTGATTTTAACATAATTGATTTTAACTCTTTAAAAAAAACATAATTGATTTTAACATATTTTTTATAGGGCAGATTTTAACATAGTTAATTTTGATAAAAGAGATTTGAACATAAATCAATTATGTTTGGATATATATTAAGGTAAAAATAATTTTTATAAATTCATATTGTTTGGATACTTTGATCAATTATGTTATATAATTAGATTTCATTTATGTTATATAATTATTTAAATTTAAGTTGCATTGCTATTTTATTTATTTTTACATAGCATTATAAATTTAATTATTTATAGATTAGTAAAACTTTTAAAATAAAACATTTTACTTGAATAAGTAGGCAACCCAAGATGGTTGCAACCTTGGAAGTTATATTCCAAGGAAAGAACGAGTCACTTTGAGACTACATCGAATGGTTCAACAATGAAGTTGTTCAAGTATGAGGAGCGATAGAAAAGATGAAACTATATTTGCTGGAAAGTGGTCTTCAACAAAGAATGGACTTTCGCAAAGCTATTGTAGTCGAAGATCCCAAATTTTCAATGAGTTCCTTAACCTCGCAAAAATATACATCAGGTACGAGGGAAAAATCAGTGCCGAAAACTTTAAAAAAAAATAAAGAAAAGAGGATCCTCAAGAAGAATCCTCCAAGAGAGAAAATTAGGATAAGTGCAAGGAAGAAAGGCCTCAAAAATATAAATGAGGACTTTTTCGTTATTTCAGGGGATACACGTCTCTCACATTATCCATGTACAAGATCCTTACGGAATGTGTGTCTATCAAATTTAAAGAAGCTAGGATGAAATTCTTGAAGGCAACTGGACCAATGGTTGGCTCTGACAAAAGTAACTATTGTCGATTCTGCAAGTGTCATGGACACACCACCGATGATTGCATCTACCTCAAAGGTTTCGTCAAGATCCTCATAAACCGAGGAAAACTAAGACAATTTACGAGGAACACATCTCAAGAAAGGAAGAACAAAATTTAGGCTCCTTGATCAAAGCCATGGCAATTTCTTAACCAGAAGCCTTCAACATGTTCCCTGCGTACATGGAAACGATGAACTCCCTGTACATGAGTGCGTGGAAAAATTTCCCTGCATCCCTCATTATTTCTAGAGGAGGGATCATCCAGGAGACCACGAGGAAAATGAAAAGAAAGTTCTGTTAGGGAAAACAGTTTTGGTTAGGGTTTCTGTGTTGATGACTTGGATAAGAAGAAACAGTTTTGTGATAGAGAGAATAAGGGATTGAAAGAACTAAGAGAGTTAATGAATTGTGTAAATTGCATTACTTTATTCATTGAAGAATCATTATACATATACAAATGTGTTCTTCTATTACTTGCACACCAAGTAACAAACAGTGGTATAACAAACTAGCTGGAAAATAGGAAAAACAGTTAATTACTTAAGAGATAAGTAACTAACCCTAACAACTAAACAAAACATGTTTAAGGTTTGAATTACAAACTAACATGCCACCTTAATTCAAACTTTCAAAGCAAACTACTCACAATTTTCTTCTAAGCTTCATAAACTGGGCCCTTTTTACAGGTTTAGTGAAAATGTCAGCTACTTGATCCCTCAAGTAGTGGAATCTAGTCTAAATGTGTTTGCTTTAAAAGAAATATTTACTAAAAATGTTCTAACATAAAGTGAGATTCATTCATTTCAAAATACATGTTGCTTTTTGACAATATGCACTTCACATAACTTATTTTTTTTATCATATTAATGTATCAATGCAAATGTTAACATAAAATGTTTGACTTTTTCTAATGAATATTTTCAAAATATCAAATTTTTATAACTTTTTTATTATAGTTTATTAATACATTAATGGTCAAAGTTGTGTCAATAACATATGTGAAATGATAGACTCTGCGACATGTATCTAAGAACGAAGTAATAATTTAAGGGAAAATCTAACGTGTCTTTAAAGCACAAATTAATGAATCAAATATGGTAATTTTTTGTTAGAATATGTGCATTGAATTTAATTTTTGAATTTGTAATAAATATAATACACAAAACTTAAAAAAATATTTCTACTCTTAAGTTCCTTAACATATGTCTTAAAGACACAAGTTAATACGAACCATAATTTAAAGCGATTGTTGTCGATAGTTTTCTATGTCTGAGACTATAATAAATTATTATATTTATCCCCAAAAGAAGCTCCTTTAAAAAAACTTAAATTGTAGTTACACTCGAAATTATTAATATTTTTTAATTTATTCCTAGCTAACACTGACAAGTGTATGGACATGGAAAGATTGGTTCCAAACAAAAAGTGTATGGGAAGTCAAAATTGAACACAGATCATATACAAAATCTTACAAAATTGTGAAATCAACTTGTAGCAAGTGATAGATTAATCAACAACCATAATTAGAGTTGAGAACACAAGTTTTGCATCTACAAATTAGATGGGACAACTACAAACGAGAAGGTTGAGAATTAACAGGAAAATAAGAAACAACAATAGGAGCTGAAGATCGTTGAGGTTCCCCTTTGGGTTTTTTCGACAAAGAACCTGCTTCCACTACCACATGAGTGCTCTTATCTTTTTCTTCGGACTTGAAGCAGCAGAATATGGCTGAGAGTATACTCATGATTTTTGTGTGATGATGGACATGCTTTTGTGAGCTATAAGGTATATATAATAATTGAAAGGGACTTAGGAGGACCATGTGAATATAATAGGGAAAATGTGTTTTAATATTTTAAAATATATCCTTGCTCAGCAAGTTTTTTATTTGTTTAGCTTCCACAACAAGGAAATGACCGCAAAGACTTTGACTATAACATCAATAATTATTTTAATGGATATTTTTCTTTGAAAGATATTTTAATGGATTTTAGTCATCCAATTTATAAAAGGGTCGGACATTTGTTAAGGATTAAAAATAAATATTCTCAAAATGGATACAAAAAGATCTTCAAACTTCTCATCATGTGTTCTTAGGACGTTTAAGGAAAAATTACAAAACCGCCCCCTAAGTTTTGCATCTGTGGCAGTTTTGGCCCCCAAGGCCACTTTTGACTCGGTCTACGCTGACGTGGCACCCTAAGTGAGGTGTCACGTGTTATTTTTTTATTTTATTTTTTTGCCTTAGGGGGCTAAAACTGCTACAGTTGCAAAACTTGGGGGCGATTTTGTAGTTTTTTTTCTTAGGGGGCCAAAATTGCAATTTCCTTAAAGTTAGGGGGCGAAAACTGCTATTAAGCCAAATTTATTCTACTAGTTTTTTCACTACCGGTGGCTTAAGGAAAAATTTGCTCATATTGTTATTGACCATCATAGTTGGTGCCGCAACCCTTTTGTTTGTATGGGCATAGTTAATTTCTTCTCTTTGGTTTAGATTTAATATTGTTTGTGTTAATATATTCCATTTTTTTTTGTTAAAAAAAATTAACTTATTGATTCTAATGGACTTAGTTACTTAATTTGGTTCTCATGTGCACGAGTTATTTGAAAAGATCGGAACAACAAATTTTTAATAATAAAGGAAGCTCTACTTATCACCTCTTGGACAAAATTAAGTTCTTTTCTTACCGGTGTCTTAAGGCAGAATTCGCTCATATTGCTATTGACCATCATAGTTGGTGCCGCAGGCCCGCAGCCCTTTTGTTTGTGTGGACATGCATCAATCTTGCTTTTTGATTTTGTTTCAATATTATTTTTGATAATATATTTCATTTTGCCTTGTTACAATAAAATTAACTTGTCGATTATCTACTACTTTTTATCAAATTGAGCTAAATTTTGCTCTAGTTTTTAACACACAATTTTTATAATTACTGTTTGGATAAAAGTTTTGGAAGATGTATTCAGTGACAGTACATTATTAATGAAATAAATTTCAAATCATGTCAGATAACATGAGCCTACAATAAGTTTTGGAAGAATCATATAATTTTTCTTATAGAAAACAAGACTAATAAAATGAAATAAAATCAAGAACCTAGGTAAATAAAAAATTGTAGATTGCAGTTTTTGATAAGAAGCAGATTCAGATTCATATTAGAAGCGTGAGAGACAATTGTTAACAGAGAAATAAGAAACTACAATTGGAGCTCCGTTTGATTTTTCCTTCCTCTTTGGTTTCTCTTGAAATGAATTTTCAGCATTATCATAAACTTCAGATGATGAGTTTGAAGTAGGGCCAAAGCAACTGAAGAAGGATGAAATCAAAGCCATCAATAAATGAGGTGTGACTTGAAAATGAAGTGAGGATTTTGTTTGTGCAAATGTGCAAAGCTGAAATGATTTAGGTCATTTAACTTGGTCTATTTATAGTGTCACCATATCAAAAGTTATTGGAAACTAGATTGATGACCCGTGCGCCGCACGGGTCTTATGAGCTGGAATAACTATTTAATTATGTAATTTTAATTCATAGAAATAATTGTTTGAACTAATATTTAAGAACCAAAAATTATAAGTGTAAGAGAATATTAAAATTTATGAGAAGTGGAAAAGTTGGGATAAGAAGTGGAGGGGGCGGTTTTAGAGGTTTGCTAATAAGGTGTAATTAATTAAAGATTAGTGTCGTGAATATATGTATTTTAAAAGCGAAATTAGTTCAACCAAAACTTGTGTGGCATAATGGTAAAAATAGTGGAGAATGACCATCTGCAGCCAGATTCAACTAAAATTACAGTTATGATAAATATGAAACAGTAAGATAATAAAATGTAGTTCATTAGTAAATAATCTCTAATATCAGAGAAACTCAATAAAGCTTTTGAAACTCAATAATCTCAAAATAGAAATTCATATATTGATATAGTTTAGGATCAAAATTGATGAGTGATAATTAGAAACTAAATTGATGGCTTATAAAATTTTCCTTGACAAAATTGTTCTACGTGGTTTCAATTCAACTTTATGGAAATTAGAAACTTCACTTAATTTCTCTCTGTTATTAAACACAATTAATAGTAACACAATTAAATATTTTACAATACTAAGCATGGAAATTTAAAAATAACTCTGTATGGAAAACATAAAGCCACAATGACCCAGTTAACAATACAAACTCCACTAAGTTCCACCAAAATTTAAATTTCAAATAGGATGGGAGGGAAAAATTTAGGGTTGCTCTCATTAGTAATTAATGCATTAGAAATAGAGGGAAATTTTTAGGGTTAAGTGTTTGCAAACCTAATAACTTTAAGGAGTAAGGGATT